>ERZ869925.636-NODE-636-length-22854-cov-5.657617_pt1 | contig 22854 bp, 32 predicted proteins | sample MGYA00579311_ERZ869925 | MGnify/ENA primary metagenome ERZ869925 (study PRJEB32216, sample SAMN09231817) | wastewater metagenome | place: USA: Maryland | collected 2016-07-30 | study: EMG produced TPA metagenomics assembly of the PRJNA472060 data set (Reclaimed...
TAGTCTGGTTGCTGACCGAATATAGCTGATAGATCAATTGCCATAATTTATCCTAGTAAAGAATTTGGATTTCTTGCTCTTTGTAGAGCTAATAAGTTATATAAACCTGAGTAATCAACAGAACCTTGAGGAATCCTAGCCATAGATCCTCCTGATGTTGGTAGTTGTGGTGCTTGTTGTTGCTGACCACCTAATAAACCACTAGCTAATCTAGCACCTTGAATGGCTTGGCTTGGACTAATAAGAGGTTTAGAAACTGTAGGCAATGTCGATGTAAGGCCTGTTCCACCTAATTCTGCTGCTGTATAGCCTTGTGCCAAATTCTGTGCAATTGTAGCTTCGCTTAATCCTTGAGATGCTAGAGCTGCTGCATCTGCTGCTACAAATGAATCGACTCCTGTAGCTGTTAAATTTTGTGCAATTGTTGCTGCATCAAAGCCACTAGCAGCTAGATTTGCTGCATCTGCTGCGATTGTATAAGGCAGAGCTTGACTAATAGCTTCGCCACCAACTAACAATGTTGTTCCTAGTGGGATTCCTGTGTTAGCTGCTGCGACCATTCCTGCTGTAGTTGCACCTTCTGCAATTGCTGCTGCTTCTAAAGCTGCTGCTGCTTCTGCTGCACCTGCTGCTGCTGCGCCTTCTGCTGCTAGTGCTGGTGCTAAGTATGGTGCTGCGACTGCTGCTGTTACTGCTGCTGGCAAAACCCACCCACCAGGAACTTCTCGATTAACAAATTTATCTACTTCTGCCAATCCACTACCAACAGCTTGACCAACATCTTCTACAGCACCAAGAATGCCACCACCGCCACCAGATGTGCCTAAGACATCAGATATGGGATCTGTAATTGCTGATACAGGATTTCCACCACCACACATAATTATTCCTTTAGATGTTTGACTGTATTAAAGCCAACAGTTTTATAACCTAGTCTTTCATAAAACTGTCTGGTTTTATCCATCTCTACTGCTGTTGTTTGTCCTAAATGCAGATCATCTGCATCTTTTTCTTTAGCCCATGTTTCTAGTGATTTTACAAGTTTTAGTGCTGCTCTTGAACCCCTAAACTCAGGTAAAACAAAGAATCCAAGATCGCTAACTCTTGTTCGGTTACTAAAAAAATACTCATGGGCTATGCCAGATATAAATCCGATAATTTTGTCATTTTCTATTGCTACAAATCCGACTGCATTGGGATTCTTATATAACTGCAAAATCTTGTGTTTCTCAGGAACTGCATAAGCAAATTCTGCCTCGGCTACCATTTTGGTAACTAAATCAAAAAACTCCTCTAACCGATGTAGAGATAGTTTTTCTACTATCAGAATAAGCCTCCTAATAAACCACCACCAACTGCGCCTAATGCAGGTGCTAGGATTGGAGATCCAAGGTTAAATGCTTGGTTAAGAGCATATCCACCTAGACCACCAGCTAAAGCACCGCCAAGCACACCTGCTCCTCGATTCTGATAGGTAGGAGCATTTTGTGTAGTTGTGCCATAACCTCCTAATGGAGTGCCATAGACCGATGACAAATAGCCTTGGAGCTGTTGGTATGGCAATTGCTGTTGGAACTGATAGCGAGCCAATTGCTCTTGTAGAGGTTGTGCTGCGATGGCTTCTTGTTGAGCACCGACTTGAGCCAATGTTTGCGATGGCAAGAATTGCTGACTGTAGAATTGAGGTGCAAAGCCAGCTAACTGAGCTTGTTGCAATTGTGCCTGTTGCTGTAAGCCTCTTTCTTGTTGATACTGTGTGCCTGCAATATTGGCTGTAATATCGCCTAAAGACCGCCCAAAAGCCTCTGTAGCAGTTCCCAATGCTCTTTCCATAGCACCACTACCCAATCGACCAGAACGGCTGTAAAGGCTCGAAATGCCAGGCAATACAGTTTGGCTAAATTGCTGAGTTAATGGGCGAGTAGCAGCTTCCATCATTGCCTGTTGATAAGGATTCGCATTTAGGAATCCACCAGCAGCAGTTTGTCCTACCTGACCTAAAGACTGTTGGTAGGCTTGTTGAGCCTGTTGCAAAACAGGAGACTGTTGGCGAGCCAATGCCTCTTGTTGTGCAATAGCTTCTGTAGTAGCAGCCGATGGACTTACAAATGTTTGACCAGGAAAAAACTCAGGTTGTTGTCCTGTCAAAAATAAGCTCCGAGCCCTTTCTAAACCTTCTGTCAGGAAAGGCAATAGTGCTGGATCTACTTGCGATGTGGTTGTCGTTGTTGCCATTTTTTATCCTACGATAATATATTTATAAGTCATGCCTGATACTGTATTAGCTGGATGGCTAATAGTGGCACTTCCATTGGTTACTGCTGAAATATAAGGTCTTGTAAAGATGTTGCTTGTGTATCCGTTCGATGACAGATAGCTTACTGTTGCTATGATGCTTGGTGTTGCTGGTCTGGTTGGTGTTGTATCTGTGCCGAAATGCTCAATACTTACACCAATGTCGCTTGGTCTCCATGCTAACTCCACATAATCATCTTTTTCTAGTGCGATGAAGAAGTTTAATGCTCCAATCATGTGGCTTGGAACACTAGCACTTTTTTTCTGCGATATACCAAACTTACTGTTGCTGTTTGCTACATTTGTGCCATTTTTAACAAACCAAACATCTATAAACTCAGGATCATTTGCTGTGCTTACAAACTGTGCTGAAAACTGGATGTTATAAAGCCCTGAGTAATCTACAGTTAATTTCGTGTTGTCCTCAAGACTTGCGCCTAGTGCGTAGTCGGTTGTAGAGAACGACATAATATTTTCTGCTGATGTTGTAGTAGCAGCTTGGTCTGTATTATCTTGAACAGCTAAATAAGGGTAAAAACTACTAGCAGATACATCATCTGATGGAACTAAGATAATTACAGAATCTGCGCCAATTCGAGCATCTGTAATAGTGGTGGTAGAAGCACCTCCTGTCGCTAAAGTAACAGAACCAGTATTGTTGGTCTTGCCATTCATAATCCCATTGATTATTTCAGCAACACCTCGCTGGTCTGCTCCGAAAGGAGGTAACACTCTATACATTATCTAGTTCCTAGAGGGTTCATATCTACATCTAAACCTACTGCATTTGTCCATTGACCTGTAGGAGTTAATTGTAGACGATGATACCTTCCAATACCACGAATTGATACTCTATTTTCTGCATCTGCTGCGGTCTGAGAGCCAAACACTACCTGCTCACTAAGCAATCTGCGAGAGAACAAAGCTACTGATCCAGAGCCACCATCTACAATTGGTTTTGCCATAGTAATTGCAGAGGTTGTGCCAGGCATCTCAATATCGCCTGTCTCGATAATTGCTGTATTGTTTGCGCCTGTAAAGGTAACAATCTTGGCATTTTTGACACCAGCAAACTGCATTTTTCCACCAAGCCATACTCGATTATCAAAGCTAGACATAATCTGCTCTAGATTGCCGAATACATCCATGCCTTCTAGGTCAAAGGATGGTGTAGAAGAAGAAGCTATTCGGCTTGCATCGGTAGTTCCGCTAGTCCATTTGCCTGTCTGATAATTGTAGATAAGCAATTTATCTACAGTTGCAGAGGATTGGCTTGCATAAGCCCAGATGACTAGCTTTCGGAATGGATCTACTGCTGCCGACATTAGGCTCAAAGAGCCTTCATCTACATCATTGTAGAAGTAGCGGTTTACTTTCTCATTGCCGATAGGAATAAGGCTCTGCCCATCACAGGCATAGAATCCATCATCGGATAAGAAGAAGCTAGTTCCACCATACTGCACAATAGAATTAGACTCATAGCATCCAAGGTTTCTACTGATATTGTCAAATTGAAACACTAATGGACTACCGACATAACTCATGCGATGAATTGACCGATCCATAAAGACTAGACCAAACTCGCCACCAGTAATGCCTACAATCGAGCCACCATCAGGAATATCTTGGAAGTCTGCCTGAGTTGTTGCTGAATTTGTCCAATTAGACTCATCGCCTAAAGCTGACCATTGCACCCTATATGGATATACAGTCGAGCTATTAACATAAGCTGAGACTACAAAATCTCGAACTACTGTTACATACCGAGACTGAGGAGCATCTGATGCTAGGTCTTGGAATGTAGAAGAATTATTTAAGTTATATCCCTGCAAGCGGTTTCCACCATTAGCAGCAATCAATACATTACCAAATTGAGTAAATCGCCATCTTTGATTTAATGGAGTTACATATTGGAAACTGACTGTTCCTGTGTCGGCAGTTGATCCAATATTGCCGCCAGCTTGGTTATATGTAAAAGTTGTAGAAGTAACTGTTTCTACATTAAAAGTTCCATTTAATGCTGTGTTTGTTGTTGCCGCAACTGTTATAGAATCGCCTACAGAAAATCCATGAGCAACAGAAGTAGTAATAGTTACTACTTGACTAGTCTTGGCAACATTTGTAATTGTGCGACTAGCCTTTACTACAGAATCTAAAGATAGATCACCTGTATCTAGTTTGAATAACTTTGTAGCTCCACCAGCAAATACAACTGTAGCTCCTGCTGCTGTTTTTCCTGCAACTACATTTGTAAGATTCTCAGATGCTGCACCAGAGTATTCCTCTGCTGCATTGATAGCACCATATCCAACAGCCTTAGAAAAGACATTTTCTGCCCTTTGTAAGCCATTGGTAATTCCTGGCTGATCTGGAGTCCACTCTCCGAAAGTTATTCTACTTATTGCCATTGTGAGTTTCCGCTAGATATGTCTGTCCATACAGTAGTGCTTGCTGCTGTAGCTGTCCAAGTCTCTGAATCTGCTGATGCCACAGTCCATACTGTTGCACTAGGTGTGATACCTGTCCAAGCCTCTGTGCCTACTGTTTCGTCTGTCCAATTATCGCCTAGAACTCTGCCAAAGCAATTGACTAGGGCTATACCATTTACTGTTGCTACTGCGCTGTAGATTGCTTGTGCGCTTACTGCAACTGTGGCAAATGCAGTTACTGATGCATCACCACTATATTGCACACCACCTAATGCAGTTACTGTTGCTGTTGCTGTTATACTGCCAGAACTTAGTCTTTCTCGAATGGCTGATGCAGAGGCAGACCCTGATGCTGAAATAGAGCCAGAACTTGTTCTAATCCTAATAGCATCTGCCGATATTGTGCCTGTAGCTGAGACTGCACCAGATCCTGCAAATATTCCATATCCATTTGCCGAGACCACAGCCAGAGCCGAAATAGAGCCTGTGCTTGTTCTAACTCTGATCGCTTCTGCATTGACTGTTCCTTGAACTGTTACTGCGCCTGATCCACTACGAATTGCAAATCCATTAGCAGTTACTGTGGCATCTCCTGTAATAGAAGCAGATGCATTTGCAACTCTAATTCCATTAGCAGTTACTGTTCCTATTCCTGTTACAGATCCTGATGCATTCCTTATCGCATAGCCATTAGCACTAGAACTAGCGACACCAGAGATGCTGGCATCTCCATAGAATATACAGGTGCTAGTCGAATTCCATGCAGGGTCATCAAATGACACAAGGATCTGTTCAAGAGTCCCGAACTGATCGATGTTGTCAATTGTAAATGCGCCACAATAATCGGCTGGCATGGATTATGCAAGAGTTACTGTCAAGCTGCCTGATGCAATCTTGAATACATCGCCTGTATCAATAGTCTTAGATGCATCCAATTGTGTATGGTAATAAAGGTTACCGCTTGTGCTTGCATCCCAAATACCAATATGAGTTACTGTTCCCCAATTGCCTGTGGCTTGTGGGAAAGTAATATCAGCAGAAGTAGCAGATGCGCCATTGCTAGGTGCGCCAAATGTCGCTGATTGGCGAGCATATGATCCACCGCTAACCTCTGTGCCAGTTCCTGCATCTGTTGGATCTGCGGTATGCAGACTGACATAAACAGCAGCAGGAGAAGTAAAGGTTGTTGCTCGGAGAGTTGCATTGATTAGTGCATTCTCCAAATAATTGCTCATTTCCGCCATGATTTATTCCTTTATAAAATTTTTCTTACTTCTGTTGTCAAATTGAGATATAACTTGTAGATTCCATGGAACATGAAGTCCGCTCACAAATTCCCCTTTTAATGGAATTATATGATCTACTTCATGCTTAATTCCTGTTTCTATTGTTTTCTGTTTTGCCAAGCTAAAAAATGATTCAATTTGTTTTTTCATAGAATCTGTTAGCCAACCTGGAACAGCATTTCTTTTTCTTGCCCTATATTTTGCAGAATTAGCAAATGATTTTGTTTTGTTATTTTCATAACATTTTTTTGCATATTCTTTGCATTTATTTGGGTTGTTTTTTCTCCATTCGACAATATAAGCAGATTTAGAATCTTTATGCTTATGGTAATTCTTATAATGCCAATCTTTAGCCACTTGCCTAGCATATTCTACATTTTGAATATGCCATTTTCTTTTGTTTTCTTTTCTACAAACATTGCACCAAGAATGGTATCTTGTCTTTAGTTTGACAAAATTACTATCTGTAGGCATTAAAACCTTACAACTTGCACAGGTTTTTTCTTTTACAAACATTCCTTATCGAGAGGTTACTTTCATTTGTAGAGGAACACCCGAATACTCACCATTCTGGTCAGCAAGCGAGATATTGTTGATTGCTCTGTCATACAAGGCTGCCCAAGTTTGACTGCGAGCATCATTGATTAAGTATGGCTCTGCTTCCAAAAGGCTTGCATAGAGCAAGGCATCAGGATAGTTAGCCAAAAATACATTAGAGGCATTGCTGTCCGACAATACTGTCGGCTTTGCGTAGTAAAGAATCTCTAAGGTATAGTTTGTATCTGGCTCTGGAGCTAATACAAACTCCGATGCCAAGATGGTGTAATACACAGGCTTTCCTGACTCATCTGCTGGTGCATCTCTTGTAAATGAACTAGGAGATAAGTAAGTTACAGGCATCCTTGGATTGCCTTGAATATGGAGATCTCTGATCTCTAAGAAATCTGTAGGCAGAGCTACTTTGCCATCACCGCCTACTGTCGGAGCAGTAGCAGACTTGAGCATCTCCCTTGTGCGGAGATCCCTAGCCATTCTTAGCTCGGCAAATCGGATGAAATCAGGGATAACCGATGTTAGGTCTGACCGACCTAAATAGTTAGCCACCGATGTCTTTAGATCGGAATAGTTGGTATAAGGCATATTTCTCTCTTAATCTTTTGGTATTTCGATATTGTGCCAGCCATACACATATTGACCAATGTGCTTTATATACTTCGACAAATCATGGTCTACCCAAGTGTCAAAACCTGCATCTTTTGCTTTCACACAAAAATAAATATCTTCGCCTAACAGCTTATTGCCAGGCAATTGCTCAAAATAGAAGTAAGGTTCTTCTAATTCTTCTACAACTTTTCGCTTAATCAACATTACACCGCATCCTATGCCATCTGCCTTCTCAATACCTGTCTTGGCATTGGAGTAAATCGGCATCCAATCAATCGAGCCATCCTCATTGATGAGCATATTCTTGGCTGTTGGTTTTACTGGCTCTGACCTTGTAGTTGCATTGACTCCGATAATATCTTTATCGTGAGCCATCAAGATCTGCAATGTGTCTTTTGGAAACCGCATATCAGCATCTACAAATAACAGGTAGTCTGCCTTTATATCAAGGGCTGTTTTTACCAAGTTATTCCTCTGGTCAAAGATCAGAGTGCCAGAGCTAGTAAAAAGGTCTATATCGTGTTTTGATGTCTTAATGGTATAGGCACACATCGCCACCAAATCAAACGCTGTAGCGACCTCCATTTGACCCCTAGCAGGTATTAAAATGGCGATCCTCATACTTCACCGCCTCTAGTGCGGAAAACCCTGTTATCGGGGTCATTTAGCCATGCTTTTAAGGCTTTCTGGTCAAGGATATGAAACCCTCGCATAATCCCCTTTGCATTTAGCTCATTAATAATTGCTAAAGGTAAAGAGGCTATCTTATTCTTTTTGTCTAGCAACTCGCCAGACCATCCAGTTTTGCCTGGATTCTCATTATATTGTGCTTTTGTATGCTCAATAAAATCGGTTAAGTCGGTCTGAGAATGGACTATAATACCGCCCTCTCCATCAGAATGAACTGTTCTTACTTCACCATCTACTACACCTAATAGCTTTTTCAATCAATCACCTATAGAGAAATGGGGTAGGTTTTGCCTACCCCATATTCTACAGACTATCTAGATTTTATCAAGATAAGTCAAATACACCGCCATGAGCAGCTTCATTGCGAACTTCAAGTGTCAATTCAGCCAAGATTTGTTTCTTCTCAGCATCACCTACACGAGCAATGTCGTTGGTCTGGAATGGTCGGAGGTATGCCAAAGCTGCATACTCAGGATCGAGAACCAATGCATCACGAGTCCGCATAAAGCGATTAGGAACAATCTGCAATACACCAAAGTCGGACTGATAAAGATCAGCACCAGCTAGGATGGTTGCTTGACCGCTTGTAGGCACTTGATAACGCTGTGCTGCCAAACCTGTGAAGCCAGATACAACTTGCTTCTGAGCAGGGCTAACAAACAATGCTGAAGGTGTGCCACCACTTGCGAACACTTTAGCGACAACATCCTTGAGGAATGTCTCGGTAAATGCACGAGTTGTTCCATCTGTGCGAGTCGAAACACCGATTGTTGTAGGATCTACACCTGCTGTTGTGCCAGCAGACTTGTTGGTGTTTGTCTTGATGTAAGACAAGAGTGAACCCATCTTGCGAGCTGCAGAGCCAGTAGAACCTGCTGTCTGACCTTGGTTAGCTGTGATGATTGTCTCGATGTCTCGCTTAATCTCAGCCGAGGCTTTAGCCAATTGGTAAGCCATCTCAGACTTACGACCAGCAAGGTCAGAAGCCAAGAGAGTGCCAGAAACCATAACAGTCTTACCTACGATCTGTGTATAGTTACCAAGGCGAGTTGTTGGGCTGATTGTTGCTTCTGTAGCACTTGCACCTTCAATCAAGGCATTGCTTGTTGTAGCTGCTGCAAGGCTGTCTGTTTGCCACTCATGGTAAACCGATGTTGCCTTGGTTTTGCCGATAGAGGACATGATTGGGGTGTCGGTTGGGCTGATGTCATAGATAACATCTGTTAAGTCCTCTCGAGCACCTACTGCTGTATAGCGATCATATGCTGCCATTTTTATTTCCTTTATAAGAATCGTTCAAATAATCGAGCTGCATCCTTTTTATTGCCGGTTTGGCGGAGTTTGGCTCTTTCCTTTTTTACTGTTTCATTCTCGGAACTCTGCGGATTAGATGTTCCTGGTCTCAAAGTCTTTGGAGCAGTAGCCACCTTTTTAGTGGTAGCACCCTTGTTTGCCATCAACTTCTCATATTGCATTGCTTTGTAGAGAGTCTGCACAGCTCGACTGTCGTAAACCTGAGACAACTCTTGGTCTGTGAAACCAATGGATTTAGCATAATTGCGAATATCCCTGCGGATCACTTCGCCCTTAACATCATCCTTAAACTCAGGGATTGCCTCAATGAGTTTCTGTTGCTCTTGTTGGATATGCTTTTGCAACATTGTCTGCTGATAGGTCATCTGTTCTTGTTGAACTCTCATCCTCTCAGCTTGAACTGCTGCTAATTGCTTTTCCCTCTCAACTTTCTCTGCCATTGCAACTGCATAAGCAATAGGATCTTCTGTCTTTAGATGAGACAGATCTTCTCCTTGGTTTTGCTGTTGTAGCAATTGCTCGATGACTTGGAGTCGTTGAGCATAGGTTTCTCTGGTCTTTGCTGCTTCATCAATCTTTATTCTTTCGGCTTCTACAGCCTTTCGTTGCTCCGCTAAAGATTGTGTTTTTTTCTGATAATCGGCAGTCCTACTGTAACCATTCAAAAGCTCATCAAGGGTTACTTCCATTTCTTCACCAGAGACTTTAACTCGGTATTTAGGAAGCTCCTCTACTTCTTCTTCTTGGCTATCAGCTTCTTCTGCACTTACATCTTGCTCCTCGGGCTCGGCTTCATCGAACTGGTATTCTTCCACTTCTTCTGCCTGCACAGCTTCGGGTTGGGCTTTCGCCTCCTCTGTCTGTGGCTCAAGAAAAGACATAAATGCATTAGCTGCACCTCTTACAGATGTATCTACACTCCCTTGTGGGTTGGTGTTTTCACTCATTTTCGACCTCTATGGTTGGTTTAAAAAACCTTGTTTCCTTTAGAAAGGTTTTGTGCTGCTGGCAATAATTGCAGATTCCAAGGAACATGCAAGCCACACACATTTGAACCATTCAAAGGAATAATATGATCTACATGCCATTTAAAGCCTGTTTGGATCTCTTTATTCTTTGCTTCTTTGTAGAGTTTTTTAATAATCTGCAATTGATCTTTAGTAATCCAAGATGGTGTTGCATTTCTTTTTAAAGCTCTACGATAACCATTTTTAAACACAAAGTAATCAAGATTATTTTGAACATAAACTTTTGTTTTGTTCTTAATAATTTCTTTATTCTGTATCTTATATTTTTTTCTTTTATCTTTGTTTTTGTTGTAATAATTTAATGATTGTTTAATTATTTGCTCTTTATTTTCTACATATCTTTGCTTATTGTAGATTTTAAAACAAGGTTTGCACATACTGTTTCTGCCATCTTTTTTAGATTTGCAAACAGTAAATAATTGAAACTCTTTTGTTTCTCTACATTTAGAGCAAATTTTAAACATTCTTTATTTAGAACACTTTTATTCGCCTCTTATCGATTTCGCCTTGATTGGCGATTGATCGAATGGAGGACTCAAATTCTTCTATAGTCCTTAGTTTGACTAAAGCTCTTTCTCGACCTTCTACATCATGGTCGGATGATCCAAAAATATATGACTTATACACTTCCTTCTGATTGTTAATCAGTTCAAGGAAGAAGTCATCTAATAATAAATTCTTAGCTCGGTCTACTTTGTTTGTCATCCAGGAATCCTGACATCTCCTGTAATTTTAGCTCCGACCTGAGCTGCTTTCAACTGTGCCTCTGCTTGGAACTCTGCTGTCTTGAGTTCTAGGTTAGCTGCTGCTTTCTCTCTTTCGAGCTGGATCTGTGCTGCTGCCTTTGCTTTGGCTATTTCAATGTCATTCAATGCTTTGGCTCGATCTGTTTCGATCTGTGCCTGTGCTTGCTGCATCATCATATCGAGTGCAGGGTTAGGCATCTGTTGCTGTGGTTGTGGCTGTGAGAGCATCTGGTCGAGTTCAGGAGGAATCTCTTTGAAGAACTCTGCTGAGTCCTTAAATCCTGCTGCTTCGATAAAGCGACCTAATGTATTGCGATACTGACCCACAGTTACTAACGGATTAGCAAAGCCTTGGGATGACAGAATCTGCTCTTGTTTTTGTAGAACCATTGCAGACATTGCCATCTGTTGATCTTTGCTACCTGTTCCTAGACCGACATTGACCGACAGATCATAGTTATTCTTCCATTCCCTAGGATCAATCGAGGTGTATTTGCCTCGAATGCGAACCACCCTTGGCTTGTCCTGATACTTTAGGATCAGATGGAAAATGCCATCAAACAAATCCTTAACACCAGTATCGGCAAAGATCCGAGCAATCATCTCGATCTTGCCTGCTCCAGCCTGTTGCATTGCAGCGATAGCTGTAGCTGTGGTGTTTTGTAGAATATTTGGATCTAGACCTTGGCTTGTCTGTGTTACTCCAGACCGCTTCTGTAGAACTTGATCCATATAGTCCAACATTGGGAAGGACTGAGCTGCTGTGGCAGGAACTACCATTGGCACTACTGCATTTTGCGACTTGGTGCGGATGATGCCACCAGGAGCTGCTGTCAATAGATCGTCTAGGTTTACTTGACCATCTAGGGCTGTAACCCTAGGCATATTGGTCAAATAGAGGTTATCTAGGATCTGGCGAGTAATGGTGCTCTTAATGAGCTGGATGTCCATTGCTCGATCTGCCAAGCTCTGACCAAAGAACTTATGAGGCATTGGGATTGGGCAAACACTAGCAAATGGGATGTGATCGACTTCCTCATTGTCTAGGATTTGATCACCTGCATAAGTTACTTTCCTTAGCTCTGCAATGCCATCATCGTCAAAGTCTGTGCGAATGTAGCACTCATAGACTTCTACTTCTTGCATTGTAAAGTCTAGTGTCTGTGTCTCATCAGGCATCTCACCCTGAGTAAACCTTGCCACTCTCTCAGGAGTGTATGTAAGGTCATTGTATGCAGGGAGTTTATCTACAACATCTCTTGGATAGCCTAGAGCCACCAACTCAGATCGAGTCTTAACTGTGCGATGGGCTACAAACCGAGCATCTTTTAGGCTCTTATCCCTCTTAGCAATCAAGAACTCCTCAGGAGGAACATTCTCAATGCAAACTCGACCTACATCTTTTTTCTTACGAACCACTACATTGTAGGAAAGGATTGGCATACCCATTGGATCAATACCAACTTCCTCTGTCTCTTGGCTGACTAACTCCATCTGCCCATCGGCAAACATTAGAGTCAATTCATCAGCATTGAGACCTTTGTATTCTTCTTTGGTTGGATCTTCTGCTTCTTCCCACCAGTATTTGACAATACCATTTTTTTGTAGAAGTGCATCCTTGAACCAATCATGCATCAAGATTACACCAGGATTGTCTTGGAAGAATGCTAGGTTTACCAACTCTGTGGCTTGTTTAGCACCTTCTTCATCGCCTGGAAACTTTGGCTCGAACCTGACTAACTCATCGGAGCTTGTAAAGATTCTGAGGAGCTGTGGCAAAGCACCATCGACTACTTCGGCTACTTCGCCTGTAACAATCTGGCTACGACCTTCTACTTCATTACCATATGGATAACGATTGTAGTAATTGATCGCCTTTGTTCGTTGCTCGACTGTCTCAGTCTCTACATAGCCAATAGCATCATCAATCTCTGCTTCGACTATGACTTTTAATTTAAGTTCATCCATTTATTCGTTTCCTAGCAATCTCAAAATATGCTTCGTCTTTCTCTATGCCGATAAAGTTTCTGTTCAAATTCTTACAGGCTACGCCAGTCGTTCCGCTACCCATAAATGGATCTAAGACAATATTTGTTTGGTTGCTATGAATCTTTACCAAACTTTCCATTAAGAACAAGTTTTTTTGGGTTGGATGCAATCCTGTCTCTATTGATGCTACAAACTTTGGTCTTTGATACTTTTCGTCTTGCCTGTTAAATGTCCATTTAGCACCAGTTTTTACAAACCAAATAGCACATTCATAATCTGTAATGTATCGCCTATCTCTGTTTCTAGGCATTGGATTAGACTTCTCTAGCCTAATCATATCTTTTGTATCAAATCTTTTAGACTCTGCATATTTTGCAATATCGCCTAAGTTTTTCCAATCATTAAAAACAACAAAACTGCCATTTTTATTCAAAACTCTAGCTACTTGGTCAATGTAGGAAAATAGGTCAAATCCTTTATCCCACTCACCAAAGTCTATTCCTGCTCTACCCATTGTAGAGAAATTATTTTCTCTTGCAATATTGTATGGAGGATCAGTTAATACTAAATCCACAGAACCATTTGGTATCTGCTTCATTATTTCTAAACAGTCTCCTAAATGGAGTTCTACACTATCCATGAAGTTTTTACTGTTATCGGTTGAGACCAAGTGCTTTCTTGCTCCATGCCTAGAGCCAAATATCTAAAGGCATCGCTTCCATGACTTGCCCAATCATGCATTGGTTTGTCATAAAAGACATTTCGCTTCTCATCATACTCTCTGCGATAGTTTCTAAGGCAGTCTAATCCTTGCTTTACTTGTGGCATATTAAACCAGCATTTAGGAATCATTCGCCTAACTGCTTGAATACCATCTTCTACAGAAAGTCTTGGCAGAACCCGAACATCTAATCCAGCTTCTCTCAACACTTCCAATCTGCTCTTGCCTGTGCCTAGCTCTCTGACCTCCACATCATGCGGAAGTAACTGTTCTGCCTGATGCCATTTGTTGTCTTTGAGCCACCCTACATACCAATCTAATCCTTGACCATGATTCTCTACATAGTCCATGATTCGAATCTCTTGCCCTGTTACTTGGGCTACCCACATCGCTGTAGAGTCTCCCATTCCTAGATCCCATGCTACATATGTCCTACATAGATCATCTCTGTCTATGTTGCACATCCGACCTTTTTCTTCTAAGTCGTTCAGCAATTTTCCATAATAACTACCTTCTACAGCAGCATTAAAGCTACATTCAAACTCTTGGTTGTATTTGTCATCGCCCATCTCTTTTCGGGCTGCCCAGAGTTCATCCTCATCTAATAGCTTTGTCTCACTAGCCTTAAACTGTAGAGCTGACCATCCAGGCTCTTTGCTTGCTCTGTCGAACAACTCCTTGAAATGGTTATTACCTTTAGGAGTGCCGATAAACAGACACCACCCCTTGCGATCTGCTAGTGCAGGTCTAATGATCTCATTCCAGATCTTAGGATTTTGGTCTCCAATCTCATCAAGAACTACACCATCAAAGTATTGACCTCTGAGAGAATCAGGATTATCTGAACCATACAACTGAATCCTGCGATCAAAGAAGTCCACTCTTAACTCGGCAATGTTTGCCTTTGCATCTAGTGGTCTTGCAAAGTATGTCAGGTAATCCCATGCTACCCTCTTAGCCTGACTGTATGTCGGTGCTATGTAGGCATACCTTGGAGCTTTTTGTTCATTGTTCATAGCTGACCGAATCAGCTCATTTAGGGCTGCAACTGTCTTTCCCATCCTTCGATGGGCTACTGCCACTACAAAGCGATCTTTCTCCATTGCTTTATGGATCTGTAACTGTGGCTCTCTAGGCTTGTATGGGATGATGATTCGTCTTTCATCCTCTAGCAGTTCTACTTCTCCCAAGCGACCACCAATTTGAGAGGAGTGTTATCTGTGCCACTTAGCTCTGTAGTGTTTACAGGCTTACCATCAATCCGATCCATTACTTCCTTGATTGCCCAAGGCTCACCATTCTCTGCTGACTTAACTAGCTTCTCTGTGATAGTGCGGAGTTTCTTTTTGTCATCCTGGACTAAGGCTATTCGGAGAGCATCATAAAAGAGCTTTCCCTTCCTAGCATTTTGATTGCCAGGCTGACCGCCTCCTTTATCACTCGATTCGAGTCCTAAATTTTTGTTTTCTGTAGAGTTTTCCATTCCATTCCCTGTGGGTTGATGGTTGATGTGTTGCTATTCTACAACAGATTATTCTAAAAGTCCTTCTACTTTTTGATTATTCTTTTCTAGGATTTTTACTGCTGTCGGATCAAATACAACAAAATTTTCTGCTGGCTTGCCAGTTCTGCTTATTTCTTCCGAATATTTAATTCCAGGAATACCTTGAGAATTTAACCAATCTGACAATTCTTGGCTTGATGCAGATTCTTTGCCAACTATCTTTCCTGCCAACTTATCGTCTTTATAGGCTTTTCTTAAAAAGTTGCCTAACTTTTCAAATTTGCTAGGCATTTTGTCTGCGAATATATTTTTTACTATCTCTGGTTGATCTTCTAATGTTGCATTAGAGTTAATCATTCGTGGCAAAAATTCATCTGGAATATCTACTTTGTAGAGAGTTCCTTTTTGTGGTTGCTTACCTTCTTCAAGTCTTTCTAAAGCCTTCCAAAGATTCATTGTTTCGTCTAATGTAGACTTTGGAGCTTGTGTTTGTATTAAATACTGTGCTTCTTTTCTAGCATTGTTAATTGCTTCTTGTATGTTGCCTTTTGTCATAAAGAGAGCATTTTGTAGTTCTCTTTCATCATAAGTAGGTCTGTATGTTTCTGCCAAATCTTTGCTGGAGGTGAAATACATTCCTCTGCCTTCATATTGTGCGCCTACACCAGTTCCTGCTTTGCTCATATCAAACTTATTGAATGAGTGCGGACTTCCATGATAGGCTGTAGCACCCATAAGTCCTGGAATCTGCTCCATTAGCCTTGCAAGAGCCTGTCGATCCCCAACATTGATACCGCCCTGATCCATTACCAATGCTCGATCTAAGTCGGTCATTTGGTTTTGTAGATTCTGCTGTGCTGTGCTTGCAACATTCCTTGCATAATCCATGACTGCCTGATTGCTCATAGCTGTCATTCTTTGAGGCTGATAGCCTTGAATTGTGCTGGCTAATGTGCCTGTGGGCTGTGAGCCACCAAGCAAACCAGCCATAGATGGTCTTTGCACTCCTAACAAGCCTTGTCTGGCTTGCACCAGGTCTAGTAGGCTTGCCATAATACTCCTTAATGAACTGTTGGTCTTTTATCTATAAAGTAGATTTCATAGCACTTAAGCTGATTAGATAGGTCTATCAGGAATTTGTAGACTAACCTTAGTTCATCTGCTTTGTGCTGGAAACTGTTAAATCTTTTAGGACAATTGGCTAGTTCTACTACTGCGACATCTTCTGCTGCCAATTACCACTTCCTAGCAACTGCTTTACATACTTCTACAAATTGTTCTTGGCTATATTTACTTTTCATCATATTTACTAGTTTATGAACAATTTGAATATTAGCTTTTTGGTATGGCTTTGTAGAATCAATTCTGTCAAGCGATGCATCAGCCTCTTGTGGATGTCCTATTTCTGGAAAAACAACACTCCACCCAGTTAATGCACATTTTCCATTTTGTGCTTCATAAATGTCAGCAATATCATCTACAGACAAGAAAAAATCTATTCCTCTTGTTTCGGCACAAATTTTAAATTTATTGACCCAAGACAGTCTGACACCTCTGTGCCAACCTCTATGACAATTTTCTGTCTTTTTATTGCTGCACTTCTTGCAAGTTTTTTTAAGTCTCAATGACTCAAAAGCATAGTTTTTTCTAAGATAAGATTGCATTTCGCCACATTCACTACATGGCTTATACCATCTGCCATCTTTACCTTTGAATATTTCCATAAGACACCTATAAAAGATGTCTTAATTATACTACCATTTTACTTTGTTCACCATTTAACTTTATTAGCCCACCAACTCGCTGACATCTTGCCTTTAGCAATATTACCTGCATGACGAGCCTTGAATGACTTGCGCCTAGCTTTATCTGCCTGAGACTCGCCTTTTCGTGCAGGACTACCACTTACACCTTGCTGACCAAATCGAATGGTCTTGACCTTATCACCTTCTTTTGCCACGACTACATGGCTTTTAGTGGGGTGATTTGGTGTCCGTTTTGGCTTGTTAAAGCCAGCCACACCCATTCTTTCGATGATGGATGCAGCTTCTTTTATTTTCATTTCTTGAATCGAGCTGACTTACCAGCTTCTGACAGCGCAATAGCAATGGCTTGCTTGGGGTTTTTAACTACCTTGCCACCTTTGCCAGAGTGCAGTTTGCCAGACTTATACTCTTTCATTACCTTACCGATCTTCTTTTCTGCTTTGGTCATCTTCATTTTTTGCCCTTTACAGGTTTTGCAGTTTTTGCTGCGAGTTTGAATGCTTTTGCTGTTGGTGCGCCTTTTGTGCCAGGCTTACGCATCTTTTCGCCTGATCCTTCGGCTATACGCTTTCGTTTAGCATGAATATTACTGTAAAGACCCTGTTTCAATCTTCATACTCCCCAGAATCTTCTTCTTCCATGTCGCTTTCTTCTTCCTCTGCTCCCATTGGTTCAAAAGCCATACAGCCATTCTCTCCAGAGCATACAAAGTCGAAAATCTCGCAATGACCCATGCCATTGCCTACACCGCATTTAGTCATTTCTTCGCCTGTCTCAAAGTATTCACAGGCTTTACATTTGCCTTCGCCATCCTTGCGAGCACCATACTCGGCTGTCAGGATCGCCTTTTTCTTATTTCCTTTGTTGATGTCTGCATCAACTGTAGATAAAGGGCAGCTAGACATATCGGACTCTAGTAAGCCACCTTCTTTCTTCTCAGCCATCTTAGGCTCTTTGCCTAGCAGACCGATCATTATGCTCATGCCCTTGTCTTTCATATTTCACCTAGAAAAAAGCCCTATTTCTAGGGCTATAAAGAAGAATCACTAAATTTTGGGTGCAATTACCCAAGCAAATTATACTAGCGTTTTTTAGGTTTGTGAAGTAAACCATTCTTGATGCAGTTCTGGCATATTTTGTTTTATCCATGCCTCGGCTTCTTGGTGGTTTTTGCTGTGATCCATACCGATAGTCTGGCTGCCGACATGGTGGACATAGGATCTGCTGACATAGTTTTGGTAGCCATTTGCCATAATTTGTAGGCATTGGATGTCATCGGAATACCAATTGATAGGCTTGTAATCTACCCATTTGTCTTTGTGTATATATGCAAAAAGTGGGGAAATAATTTTTGTAGGAATTATTTTCCTTTCTTCCATGTATCGGATGCCTTCTCGATGCTTAAACTCTCTGATGTTCTGGAATCCTCGAACATAGTCGGATTTAGCAGAAACCCAAGCAGTATCCCCTGGGAGTAGTTCTACATCCTCCATCAACAGGCTGTAGGAAGTAGGGTTTAGAACAATATCATCATTGGCTACGATCACATCGTCAAACATGGCAAATGCAGCTTTTACAACTTTGTTATAAGAATCCCCAAAATTATTGCCTTCATTCCGCATATTGATTGTTCTATGCCTAGGAAGCCTTAAATCACTTCCAGAGACAAAAACTGTAACTTCTAGTGGCACATATTGATCTATGCTTGCCAACAGCACAGGAAGGCATTTAGCAGTCTTGGTGGCTATTACGATTGGAACATTTCTCACAGACAAATCTTTCGTTAATCCCATTGTTGTATATCTGAAAGATCCCATTCTGAGTTGTTTTCTTTTGGTTGCACTTTGAGCAGACTCTTATAGTGATTACTTTTGGTTCTCTTGTCGAGTTGGTCTTGGAGTCGTTTTTTAGCATTTTGTAGGTCTGTCTCGAATCGTTTAGGCGATATTCTAAGGTGATGGGCTAACTGATTCTGACTAGCGTATGGGTGGCTCACATACCGAGCCTTTAGTATCTTTCTGAGCTCTAAGGGTAAACCCTTAATTGCTTGTTCTATTTCTTCTCCATCTTTGTGGTCTGGCTCGTAGTGTGGTTCTTCTTCTGCGTATAGATTGCCAAGTTCAGGAATGTAGTTTTTCTCAAACGATCTACAAGTCGAGTCTGGTTGAGGAATTACAGTCCCCCATGATACATACCAAGCCCAGTTTCGCAGTCTTGAATCTAACGAATCAGCCACTAAGGAAATCCCTAATATATAGACTGTATAATTGTAAACAAATTTTCTGTATTATTTCAATATCTTAACTACTTGTAGAGATCATGGGAACAATCAATAAGAATGGTCATGGGTATTATCTTACAGATGAAGAATTTATAGCCAAATGGAAAGAGAATCCTAGCCCTACCCTAATGAGTAAGGCTACTGGTCATAGTATCCGAGCAGTTCAAAATAGACGCAGAACTGTAGAAGTAAAAAATAATGTTGTTTTAGAAACAACTGCTGATTTAAGACGAGAGCATAACGAAAAACAAAAAAGAGAAAGATTGGCAAGAGAAGAAGCCAACAGAGCCAAGATAGAAGAAGCACCAGTCAATGTGAGAAGGGGGATTGATCTTGATAAAGGTCGTATCATTGTTTTTAGCGATGCCCATTTTTATCCTGATGACACTACAACAGCTTATAAGGCTTTGCTTAAGTTTATTGAATACTTTAAGCCGAATGTTATTGTTAATAATGGTGATTCCTTTGATGGCGGTTCTATTAGTCGTTTTCCTCGGATTGGCTGGGATAAGAAACCTACTGTTCTCGAAGAACTCGAAGCCAACAAGTTCTACCTTGGTGAAATAGAAAAGTTACGACCAGCAGGATCTAGGCTAATTTGGTGTCTAGGAAACCACGATGCTCGATTTGAAACCATGCTTGCAGCTCAAGCTAGTGCTTATGAGGGTGTGCAAGGATTCCACCTAAAAGACCACTTTCCGCTTTGGGAAGGATGTTGGAGTTTCTGGGTTAATGACGACACAGTTATTAAGCATCGGTTTAAGGGTGGTCGCTATGCGGGCTATAACAACGCTGTAGCAGCGCAAACCAATATTATTACTGGTCATACTCATGTCCTAGCTTGTCAGCCGATTACAGGCTACTCTAAAACGATTTGGGGAGTTCAGACAGGCACACTAGCAGAACCTAATAATATGCAGTTTGCTGACTACACAGAGGACTCTCCAAAGGATTGGAGATCTGGCTTTGTGATGTTGTCTTGGGATCGAGGCAAGATGTTAATGCCTGAGATGATCCAGGTGTGCGGAGAAGGAGAGGTGGAATTTCGGGGAGAGATTCTACAAGTATGAAGCTGACTCCAGCGATCCTCAAAAACATTTACTGCACTCTGTATTGTTGCGAGCCATTTAGCAAATGGAAACTACCGCTACCAGAGCAAATTAAGTTTGTCGTAAATGAGGATCAGGATGCGATGGGAACTTATCTCTATGACGATGGAGAAAAGTGGGAACACAATATTACCATATCATCTGCTAGGTGTGGCTGGCTAGAAACAGTCATTCGGACTATGGCGCATGAAATGATCCACATGAGCTTTTATAGGCGCAAAGGACATAAGTGGGCGCAACATGGCAAAGAGTTTAGAGCTAGATGCCACATGGTCGGTAAAGAACTTGGATTTGATCCGCTAGAGCTTTGATGGTGCTATAGGTAGGATTTGAACCCACGACCTATCGCTTACAAGGCGATTGCTCTACCTACTGAGCTACTATAGCTAATCCCCACAAAAACAAGGTATTGACTCATCTTCTGCTGGATCAATAAATAAATCTTTTTGTGATTTTACATAGTCATACATTTGTCTGTATGTTGGTCTATCTTTTCTAAATCTACCACTATCATTCTTTGCTTTGTTAATGTGTGTTTCTTCCATCCTAGCCCACCACAAAGCTCTTTCTGGTTTTTCTGCAATTAGGCTCAATGTTTGGCTTGCTCCTTTTAAATAACAAAGGTCGCAATTTCCATGATAAGTTTTGCCATTAAAATTTGGCAGTTTTAAGTCAAAATTTTGTTCTTTCCAAAACTTTCCGACTTCTCCTGATGTAACACCAGCAGATACTAACGGAGTTCTTTCTCTTTGTATTTTTGCAGCCCTTCTTGGCTCGTCTGCCCTGATCCCAACCCAATCCATATTTTCATTATGTTCCCAACCTAATGATTTTAGATATTTATGAATTGTTCTAATTTTTAATTCTATAGTGCAAAACCTCATTACAGGGCTAGGCAAATATTGTTTTTTCTCAAGCATTTCAGCGAATGGTTCTCCATTTCTGCTCGCTGTTTCATATGTTACTTTTTCAAAGCCTGGCTCTTTTGTTCTATATTCCACCCAATGAATGGGAACATTCCAATTAACTTCACAATCTCTGACAAATTCCAAAGTAGCTTCTTCCTCTTTGCCAGTATTGGCAAAAACTACTATTGCATCATCAGGAAGCCCATTGTTGCTTTGCAAAATTCTCCAAAGCATATAACCAGATGTCCGACCGCCACTAAAACTAATGACTGTTGGCTCTAGTATTTTGAATGGATCGCTCACAAAAGCACCTTTAGCTTGCCTCTCCTAAACAACTCTGCCATTGTCCTTTTATGGGCTTTATCCCAGACTGCCTTACGCACATCCTTGGTGTAAGTTTTGCCTTGGTCAATCTCTGCATGACACTTCACACAAATTGCGGCTGAGAAACAGTCATCTGCCTTAATTCCCATTCCCTTACCATCCTCTAGCTGATTGCTATGGGATGCCTGTGTCTGTCCTTCTAGCCCACATATTTGGCAAGGTAGCTGACTGACTGCTCGCAGAAGGTCTTTGTTCCGATAACTCATATAGCCTGCGTGTATGCCTGGATGCGTTCAGCGATTACGACTAATTCTTCCGATGCTAATAGTGCCTGTTCTTTATTGTTCTTCAACATACAGTCGTGATACTCTCGTTCTAATTGTTTTAGCCTTAGCACTAATTCTGCATAGTCAATCATCAATGGTTTCCTTCTAAGTTTTTATGTTTTTCTAGCTCTGCTCGTAGCATTGCGTTTTCTAATCTTGTTTGTTTTAATAGATGCGACAGAAAATGTGCTGTCTTTAACATCTCGTCAAACTTCTTCTGTTGTGGATCGTAGTTTGTAGAGTCCATTATTCCATCGCAATCCAAATAGCTATTCCTACCAAGGCAAACATAACCAAGCCGATAAAATAAACTATATCACTATCTAGCATTTGAATCTATCGCCCTATTAGTTGCTTCTTGGCTTCTCCATATTTCTACTTTTAATTGAGCTGCGGTTAGCATCCACTTTAGCTTTTCTTCTGCCTCTACCGCCTCTTTTAAGCCTTCTAGGAGACCAGTATACTCAGGATGAGCATATGCTTCTGCTTCTGCTCCTGAAATAGTTGTAGCCTTAGCCTGAGCCATAATTATGCTTTTCTTAGACCGCAGATAATTCTCAATATAAACTCGCTCTGCTTTTGCTTTGGCAAACTCAGCACTATGTTTCATTATGTATTCAACTGCTCTTACTGGATCTATATCCATATTCCCCATTCTCCCCTGTTACCTTTTAACCATTGATCTTGGAAGTCTGATAGCAAATCTTTATCAAAATTGTGTTCTGATAAATATTTCCTAAACTTCTGCAATCCCCAATCTGCTCTCCACTTACACAGTTGCCTGACGGCTGATCTGTGCCGAAATTCTTGCTCTGAATTGAGCAAAAGATTCTCCTGCATACGGACTTAATCCTAACTCTTTACCTTTAGCTAATGTCAGCTCATCTGTTGAATACCAAGGCAATGGAGGCTTTTTGTTCTGCTTTTCCTCGATTACCAACTCATCCTCCCATCTCTCTTGGTTTAGCCAAGTA
>ERZ869925.637-NODE-637-length-22809-cov-6.510416_pt1 | contig 22809 bp, 42 predicted proteins | sample MGYA00579311_ERZ869925 | MGnify/ENA primary metagenome ERZ869925 (study PRJEB32216, sample SAMN09231817) | wastewater metagenome | place: USA: Maryland | collected 2016-07-30 | study: EMG produced TPA metagenomics assembly of the PRJNA472060 data set (Reclaimed...
ACATCCGACAATGAACACTCTACGGCGGCGTTGGGGTACTCCAAAGTGTTGAGCATCAAGCACCCGCCATCCCACGCGATACCCGCGCTCGACCAACGCTTCAATGACAACGGCCATATCTCTTCCTTGATTTGAGGAAAGAAGACCAGGCACGTTTTCGAGGATAACCGTTTGCGTTCCTGTTTCGTCAAGAATTCGGCAGATTTCCCAGAAAAGACCACTGCGTTTTCCAGCCAATCCTGCTCGCTTACCGGCAACGCTAAGGTCTTGGCAAGGAAATCCACCTGTGATGATTCCATTTCTAGGTTCAAATCCTGCTGCAATGAGTTGTTCACCTGTTACCCCCGAAACATCGCCAAAAATAGTTGAGTTCGGGAAGTGTCGGCGCAACACATCCTGAGCCTTCTTATCAATCTCAACACTGGCAACTACCTTTACACCAGCGCGTTCAAGAGCTAAATCAAATCCACCTACACCTGCAAATAAAGATACGGCTGTTCTCAATCTTTTCCCCACCCTGTTCCCTTAAAGATTGCGGGGATAACAGTATAAACACGCCTTGCTTCTTTACCGCACTCGCAAATGCAAGTGTGTTCCTCATCCATTGAGAGATTTAACTCTGTGACTTTCTCGCACTCACACTGAAATAAGTATGTTGGCATTACTCCCCCGTTCTAGGTTTAATCTTGCGTGAAGTAAGTGGAATCGAACCACTAGATGAACCCCCATCCATCTGCAAACCTGCTACTTCGTGTCCTTAGCGCCGAAAGGTAGAGCGCCTCAGACTTCTTGCTCTGCTCTTAAACCTGCTTACGCAACAGGTTTAGCCCCGAGCTGAGCCAAGAGTGCTTGTACCGCCGGATCGTTAATGCTTGCAGTTGGTGTTGGTGCTACTGCTTGTGCAGTTGGCGCTGGCGCTGTGATGCCACCGGCAATGTAAGCGTTCGCCTTTGCGATAGCAGTTGCATCGCCTGTTGCATCAATAAGAATCCAAGGTGCGTTCTTGCCAGGCTTGGCAGTTCCCTGCCCAATGCGACCTAATACCTTTTGACCGATAAGAGGCTTGAGTGCGTTACGGAGTGCGACATTGAACCACAAGAGAGAGTGGTGTTCTTCGTTTGTGTCAAGATCAACAACTGAAACTTCAATCGCTTCGGCGATGCCATTAACGGTGTTGATTCCAGTTTTGTATTCTGTTGGGGTAACAATGAGAAGGTGTCCGTTAAGGTCTGCAACTTTAACTCCTTCAGTATTTGATGCTGGTGCTGTGAAAGCCATTTGGCTTCCCCCTATTCGTTAGTTGGGATTGGGTATTGGGTTGGATTTGATTCCAGCTCAATTCTTTTGAGGTCGGAGATTGTGGCGTGAACTTTGATGGTGCAGTCGCAACCATCTCGCTCACACAAAGGTATCTCCTGGGCAAGCCTTTGATAAGTCATCACTGAAAGGCTTGAAGTATGGGCAATACATACATAGGCGTGAGGTAACGGCAGGGATGTGTTCCCACATTGCAGGATTGGCCTCAACATCAATGGTTGAGAGCAAGGTATAAACATTGTCAATGCGCTCTAAGGCGTTTGTCACAATGCTCTCATCGTATTTGTGCAGTTCAATATACATATCTTGAATCTGCCCGCCAGTAGGCAAGAAAACCAATCCGGCATACTCGACTTCAACGCCTTCCTTCACCTTGCCGTAGGCGTAGGTCATCACCTGAATAATCTCTTTTTGGCTGGCACCCTGCGAGCGCTTTTCCTTTACTCCGGTGGGTGATTTTGTTTTCCAGTCAAGAACCATCTTGCGTTCAAGGTGAAATAGATCAATTGTGCCTTTGAGATTGCCACGAATCTCAACACGCTTTTCTGTTTCGTACATCAAAGGATTGTTAAAGATACCTTCGAGGTGTGAGTGGATAGCAGTTCCCACTTGGGCAGCCCACGATCCACTTGATGATTGATTGACCTTCTCCCAATCAAGGAGTTTGTAGGCAAGTTTGCGCGTACATTCTTCACCTAGTTCAGATGGGCCTATGGAGATTTGTCGAGAGCGTGGCGAATAAGTGCCAGCATCGGTAATGACTTGGCAAAGTTCGCGTTTGACTTCATCTGCCAAGAGTTCAAGTTCAGGTTTTAATGGGGTGAAGGTCACTCGTCATCCTTCACTAATGTAAATCGGCGCGAGTATGTAACTACTTCAAGCGCTTGAATTACTTGCTCAGGCAGAATTTCACGCGCACGCTTAGTGTCAAAGCGCTTAGTTTCAACCTTTGGAAATTTGATGGCAGGATGCCCCTTAACGCACGCAACCTCGGCTTCCCCCAATGCGAACTCAAGATGCTCGCGTGCTAACGCACGCTTCTCTTCAAGTTCAGCAATCTTGGCGCTGTAATCTTTGTACGCCAAAAGCCAAGCCTGTGCGGTGTCATCTAGCTCGATGACTCCTATTTCTAATTCAATGCTCATTGCCGTTCCCCCTTATGAGAATTAGTACCAGTTATGTTTTTTGTGATGCTCCCAGGCTTTGCACGCTCCACCTGAGCCGTATTTTCTCGATATGTAGGATAGCGCGGCAATAGTCTGTGCTACTCGCGACTCGCCCTTCTTCATACCAAGATTTTTATAGGTGCCGTGAAGCAATTGACCTACGCCGGATGCGCTACTGACTGGGTTATCTCGATCCATCCAGTGACTTTCCTTTGTCATCAATTTATCAAAGCATCTGTAGGCGCTTGAAGTAAGCAATTCTCTTGCAAACTCCTTTGGATTGACCTGCATTAAGGCTGGCCTCTCCTTGTAGATAACCAACGCTGGCACCGCCTGAGTTGGGGTTACAAGTTGAACTAATAATGATGTCATAACGCTTGCGCCCGCTATTACTGCGAGCCTTCTGATAAGTCTTTTGTCTGTTTGTGTAATGGTGTTGCTCCTTTGTTGGCTTCACCCTTAAGTGCATTGAGGATTCTGTGGACATAATGCCTACGAAATCCCGTTAGGGTGAAGATTTCATCAACAGATTTACCTTGCTCAAGTAGCCCCTTGATTTTCTTCGCCTTACCCTTTTGGGCAAAAGCTCGAACTCTTGGCGCTCTTGAATCGGATCGTTCTTTGGCAGATTTCCCGCCCCAAAATCCGTAGTCCATCTGTCTTTCCGTTGCGTATTCCAAACACTCTCTTTCGTGGATACAGGTACCGCACAAGGCGCGTAACTGTGGCAGTCTCTCTGCCTCTTGCTTCCCCGATTTAGGGAAGAAGAAATCTTTATCCTCTATTGTGGCACATACTGCCTGTGGGAAGTCAGGTGCATCAATGTTGAAGTTCAACCCTGCTTCTCCTTTAACCATTGCTCTAAATCCTGAATCACCCAGGCTTGCTCGACTGAGGCATTGCGCCTCTTGGCAACTACATAGTGCAATGGCACCTCTTCTAGCCCGCGAGCCTTGGCGTAATTAACTGCCTCAACTTGAGCTTGTCTCCAAAAATCCGGCAGTGAAAGGCTCTTATGATTCTTGAGTTCCAGCACAAAGGTTTTGCCAGCGATAACCACTGCCATATCTCCTTCATCCTTAGCCCCACTCAATGCAAGTTTCTCAGCAAGCGCACCCTTAGCACGCAACCAATCACGAACATTTGAAACAAAGAGTGATCCTTTTCTGCCATTTGGATTTGCCAATTACTCCACCAATCTCAGTTTTCGTACCTTTGTTGCCATTTCATCGGCATCAAATATACGGCGCTTCTTGATTGAAGAGATGATGTCTTGGCAGAGATTGAAAGCCTCATCCTCGCTCATCACAGCAATCTTGAGAGCCATCTCAGGCAGATTTGTTCTAGCCTTATCAAGGCGCTCAACCGCGCCTTCTTCCTTAAGGCTTGCAAATGCAGCGCCTTTGAGTTCGTCTAGCTCGTTGATTTCATTAAAGTTGAGAACATCCTCGACCACATCAAGGCAAGCATCTTGCTCTTCAAGATAAAGGCAAACCTTGCCTGAATCTGTGGTGTGAACTGAAAACAATGGATCGCGCATTACTTATCACCATCCAACGGAGATTTGCGAATCTCATCTCCTAGAAAATCATCCTTGCTCAAAATCATCCAAAACACAAAAAGCATTGCAAGCACGCTTGCTGTAGCCATTAAGAATAATTGCATTGTCCGTTCCTTTCGTTGAGCCTTTAGGGTGTCATAAAGTAACCTATATTAAGCAGGTGACACGCCAATCAACTAGGCTTTTTGAACCTCAATCTGAAAAGGCGCACAGGTGTTGATGTCAAAGGTGCTGGCAATCTTGATTGATTTCAGCACTTTTTCTTTTGCCCAATCAACAGTAGATGGATTGCCGACAACGGCTGAGAGATATCCCAAGGCATACGGCGAGCCACTGCCAACCCCATAGATTCCATTGTGGCTTTGGCTAAAGGATAAATCCTCGCCGATTTCAAAGATGTTGGCATCAAAAGCAAGAAGGTAGGAGAAACTCACGCCATCTTTGCCGTATTCGTAGCCTTCAGCTTTGAACGCAGTAATGATGCTCGGTATCACCTTCTTGCCCATAAACTTCACCGGATCAGAGCCATCGTAGGTTGGCGGTTTCCAGTTATACATAAGAATATCCCCAGGTCTGCAATCGCCTGAGACTGCAAGCAGGTACCTGCCCACCTTCACGATTTTTGGCGTGCTTGGGGAGATGATGCGCTTATCGCCATCTGTAATTTGGCTGTCGGCTCCAAGGATGGCAAATCCATCCCCCTGGTAGCCCGCAATCGTTGTCATAGGGCGATTTTACCCCCTAGGCAACGGATTACCTAGGATTTGAGCTACATACGCTTAAAACGGCTCCTGTAGGGTCAAATTTAGGGTCAAATTTAGCCCTAAATCGTTACCAAAATGTGACCTAAATTACCGTGTATTGACAGGAAACTGTCCATACAACTGGTAGTTTTATCTCATTGAAGAACGAACGGGTCTTCAATAGAACGGATCAGAAAATGAAAGCAACAGTTGGAATGGCAGTAACTTTCAAGTCAATCAATGGCGAGAAGTTCTCAGGAACAATCGTTTCATTAGACCGCTACGGTTTTGCAATCGTAAATCTTGGAATGTCAGAATCACGCATTGCAGTTACAAAATTGGTGGTTGCATAATGACTACACAAAAACTTTGGGTTTCAGATAATGGCGATGTTACTTGCGAGCCACACTCAGGTGCTTATCTTCGTTGCGCGATTGAGGCAAAACCAAATGCTAAGAAGCACAACACTCCACTTGATAATTGGTCTCTTTACTTCACGCACCTTCTTGGTGGCGAGAATCTAGTTTGTGAAACTTGTGTGCCTTGGGATTCACCTGAGCATCCATCTAACAAAATGAAGGCAGGTGCATAATGACAACCTCAAAGATAAAGGTTGCAAGTCTGCCTGATTGCGATGCTTGCGATGGCAACTTTCAAGCAATCTACAAGCGCCAATACCAGCACTCCAACGGCGAGCGTTATTGGATGAATATATGCGTTTTCTGCCTTCCTAAAAATTCAGATTATGAGGTGAAGTAAATGGGTGCAATGAAAGAGATATTTATTCAGATTCAAGACAATTCCTACAACATTGGGCAAAGCCTCATCAAATCCACCGAAGAGGCTGACCTTGATGAAATTAAAGAAGCGCTACGCAATGCAATTACAAACTCAGCACTAGCCCTAGCATTTATCGCAGAAATGGAGAACTAATATGAAGCTGAACAAGCGCGGAATAATCGTGATGTGGGTGCTGGCAATCTTCATCGTTGGAGCATTTACCTATCTCACACGCGATATTTGTTATGTGGGCAACCTTGAAGGCAACACTTTGGGTTATGGCTCTTGCTCAAAGATGATTGATATGGTGATTGGTTAATGACTATTGCAGATGTGATTCTTTACCATATCCAGCAAGCAGGTGAGGCAGATGCTTGCAACGAGAAAGAACAGGCAGAAATGCACACACAAATGGCTGTTGTTTTATTTGAAAGGCTGGCATCATAAATGGCAACTAAAATCCGATCCGTACGAATCAGCGAAGAGTTATGGCTCAAGGCGCAGGAAAAAGCCGGAAATGAAGGCGTGAGCAAGGTAATTAACGAGATGCTCGCCGATTGGGTCAAAGATGATTAAGTTCCTACCGCCAATCATCTGCGCCATTCTCGCACTTGGCGTAGGGCGCAACATCATCTTTTGGGCACTCGCTGGTTATTTGATTGGCTTTTGGGCGCTACTGCCGATGGTATTGCTCCCAATACGCCACGAACACAAAGCTCAAAGTGTGAAAATTCAGGAAGAAGTCGAGAAGTTTAAGAAAGAACTCAAGGGTCTATAAATAGAAAAAGAACCCGCAACTCCCCAGGAACGGCTGAGGTGTTGCGGGTTCTTGCTTTCCCCGATTAGAAGGAAAATCTAGTGCTTTGAAATCATAGTGGTTTCTTCTCGCGCTTGCTAATCTCGCCAGCAATTGCCGAATACCCACACATATCTGTAAATGTATCATCAATGGGAGCGTATGAGGCGCGAGCCAACTTTAGCCCTACCATCATCAAAGAGGCTTGATAGGCGCTGATTTCTACGCCTAAAATCACGCTCCATATTCCTGCAATGCGTTGGTGATTTTCTAATGGATCACCGTGAGCTTGATTTCTTTGACCATTGACAAGGCTTTTAGCCTCATCAAGATAATCCCCCCGATTCATCTTTACCCCTTAATCCTTAAACGATGGCTTGCCGAATCCTACAATATAAACCGGCAAAGACTTCTTTAGCGCTGCGCCATTCTTCTTCTTGTAGGCACGCTTCTTGAGGCAAACCTCGCCGCCATTTCTTTGATCTCCGCGCTTATCTGAAGATGTGTTTCCCTCGATACAGTTTAGAGTTCCATCTCCGTTGTCTTTAACCACAATTCCAACGTGCGAAATACGGTTAAGAGAATCCCCAGGGAAATCAAAGAAAACGATATCGCCAGGAAGAGGCGTTGCTTCATCTACTGACTCCCATTTGTTCTTCTTGATAAATGCTTCAGCTCCGCGATATGTGCTGACAACGCTAGGGATTTTTAGCCCAACTTCGTTTGCACACCACATAACAAATGACCCACACCAAGGCAAGAAGTTTGCTTTAGTAAAAGCGCCATATTTGGTTTCATTATCCTTCGGGCCTTCAATGACACCGATTTCTGCCTTTGCTACCTTGATGAAGTCATTACGCTGACCCATTTATTTCCCCTTTTCTTCCTTATCTGACTTTGAAGCCTTGCTAAATGCTTGATTGACTTCCTCGCGTGAAAGTTTGCCATCTCCTACATAGAGACGAGCTAGTTCAACGAGAACATCCATTACTGCCACAAACCCTGCCATTGCAGCAGAGATTGCTGGCGATATTTGGACATCTGTAACTGCGCCGATAACGGCACCGCCTGAGATGAATCCTGCCGCGCCAATAACGAACACGGCAACCATACGCCCTAAAATGTCTTTTACTAGATTCATTCTTGATCCTTCCTGAAGGTCTGTCGAGTTGCATCAATCATCATTGCGATGAAGATGGCATAAGTAACGATTGTGCGAGCGCTTCCCTCTAAAACTACCCAGGCAACGAACATTCCGAGCAAGGTATAAGTTTGGTCAAGAATTGCATTGATGAATTTTCTCAAGGGTTTCTCCTATAGGCAGCAGCACCGGCGGCTGATACCGCCGATTGTGTAGCGATTCCCCCTGCAATTACGGATGCGAGAATAGTATTTTGAGCCTTCTCGCGTACTTCAGGTGACATATCCGCGCCCACATTGGCAAGAGCCATCAACGCTTGGGCGGGATTTGTGAAGATTACCCCTATCAACTCGCTTGGATTTTCAAGCAAGGTAAGCGCAACAACAACTTCAGCCGTGAGAATTACCCCATTTTCGAGCTGAACTGGTGTATTCGGTGCTAAAGTTGCAATATCTATAGAATTGATTGAAACGGGGGCAGTAGATGGAAATTCAGTTGGTATCGGGGCAGCAGAATCTTTCAAAGGATTTTGCTCTTCATCTACAGGAGACTCAGGCTTTATTTCTTGAGGTAATTCAGGCTCAGGAGTTTGTGGCTCCAATTCAACAGGTGTTGGTTCAGGTTCAGGAGCAGGGATTACTTCAGCCGGTTCAGGTTCAATTGGATCAGGGGGTGTAGGCAATGGCTCTACTGGTAAAGAAGGCAAAGGTTCTTGAGTTACAGGCGCAGGTTGAGGATTTGTCGGCGCGGAATCTTGAATTGGCGAAGAAGGCTCAACAGGCGCTACAACAGTTGAAGAATCAGAAACAGGTGGCACTATCTGAGCCGTCTGACTATCTTGGTTTTCTGAAGGCTGAGAATCAACGGTTGAAGTCTCAGGTAGAGCAGTTGCAGTTGGAGACTCCACTGAGGCAGTCAATGTTTCTGACTGATTTACAGTTGCGGAATCTTGCACTGTTGGCTGAGATTGATTTGTTGAAGTCGGAGAATCTACTTGCACAGTCGGAGATTCAACTGGCACAGGCGCAGGTTCCTGCGTTGCAGTCGAAGTATCGGAAGATGTTGGCGAAGGTGCAGGAGTTGGAGTCACGATTGGAGCAAGACCCTGATAGTAGTCAAGGGTGCTGTCGCTCAAATTGTTGCTGATAAAGATTTTATAGTTGCCAGCATAGCCACCTTCACAATAAAGGCGTGAAATTTGACCCTTGCCTTCAAAGAATGGTTGAGAGTTATCCCAAGAAATTGTGAATGTGCGTTGCGCTCCCGAAGGATTGGCGCAAATCACCTGCACGCTACCTGTTTGAACGGCGCTTGCATCTATCGGCAATAAAAGACTTGTACCAGCAATAATAAAGAAGACTGCGAGCTTAGCGGCTCTTTTTTTCGCAAAGGAGTTCGTAAATCTTATCAACCCTGTTTTCAAGTCTCTCAAGCCTCTCGGAGTTTCGGTTCACGCTATCGCGCATTGAACTGCCCCCATTTGGCTTTAATTCAGCAAGGTAATGCTTCACAAGCCACCTTACTGCCCCTGCAAATGCTGAAATTATTACTGTTATTGCAACTGCAATTGTTGCGTAATCTGAAGCCGTCATCTTACCAACCACAATACTGATAATCCAACTGTGCCTGAAGATGTAATTGCATAAATAACATCATTGGCGTGAATAGTCATCTGCATCTTTTCGCCGTTATCTAGTGCAAGGCCGTTATCAGGGGTGACATCTGCCCCGCCGATATAAACCTTGCCTGAAGTCGAGTGAAGCAATACCTCTTGCGCTGATCCATCAACAGGGAGAATGATTTGCCTGGTGGTGCCTATTGTGTATTGGCGTGAATAAGCCACGATTCTCCCTTAAATTCTAGCCCCCCGATATGATTAAAGAACGATTGTTGCCGCTTCTTCAGGTGTAAGTGCTTCACCTGCAACGAGCTTTGCCTTCGCGCTGGCCTTGAGTGCTGCCAGTGCTTCCGCATTGGCATCCTCTTCAGCCTTGCGTGTCGCAGCCTCGATTGCATCAAGCTCGCGTTGCTGAATTTCCTCAGCCGTTAAATCAACGTAAGTCTGTGTTCCTGCAGCAAGATCAACAATTAACTTCTTTGGTGTGTCTGACATTATTCTTCTCCAATGATTATGACGTGTGAAGCATCCGGACAAGACCAGGTGCAGGTTTCTTCGTCAAAGGTCACCTTGTCTGGGTGGCACTCTGGCTTAGGTGCGATGAAAGCATCGCGTGCTGCATCGTATGTATATCCGATACCTGCATAGTTCTTACGGATGCGTGCGTTGTAACTGGTCTGTACCCAAGTACCACCAAGTCCCAACTCGTTAGCCAAGTAATCTTGGATACGGTGTTCCTGCTCATCCGGTACCACTAGTACACGAACGACTGTGTTGTTGCTATCTACTTCTGCTGCGTGAGCCATATTCATTTCTCCTTATGCTGCTAAATAACGAATGATTACGATACCGGAACCGCCTGGATTACCACCATTAAATGTGTAGTTATCAGAACCACCACCACCGGTGTTAACAGTTCCTGCTGAGTTGGTTCCACCACCAGCTGTTCCTGTTCCTTGTACTGACTGGCCTGCACCGCCACCACCACCAGCACGAGCAACAGAAGTTCCGCTAATAGATGAAGTAATACCAGCACCACCATTACCACCTGTACCGGTTGCAGTAACTCCGTTAGCACCTACGCTACCAGCACCACCACCGCCACCCATACCGCGTCCATTAGGAAACGTATATGCACCAGTTCCACCGGCATAACCTTGAGTTGGGGCTGATGCAGCACCACCAAGACCTACGCTTCCAGAACCACCATTACCACCGCCACCACCGGAGCCGCCTGGGTTTCCGTTAATTGATACACCAGCTCCTGCATCCGCGTAGCCAGAACCACCACCACCACCAAGAGCAGTGATTGTTGAAAGAACGCTGTTGCTTCCTGTTCCACCAATACCACCACCAGAACCACCTGTTGAGTAGCCACCGGCACCACCAGCACCAACAGTTACTGTGTAACTAGTTGCTGCTAAAGATAAAGGACTGCCTGCGCTGACACCGCCACCTTGCGTTCCCACAGAGGTCAGGTAACCACCAGCACCACCACCAGCACCAGCTTCACCACCGGATCCACCACCACCGCCGATTACTAGGTAATCACAAGACAATGTTGTTTGCGGTACGAAAGCACCGGTTGTTGTAAATGTGTGAATCCAGTAAGTACCGTCGTAATCAATACGGTCACCACCGCTTGCCTTTGGAGCAATCACAGGTGTAGTACCTACTGCTGCTAGGCCGTATAGCGAGAAGGTGCTGTTGGCTACATAAGAACCTGTAATCAAACCAAACTGAATTGAAGTAATTGCTGCTGTGTTAGACCAGAGAATTGCTTGAATCTGTGAGTATGCAAGAGTCGCATTATTCTCGGCAACACCGTCAAGAGATACAGATTTGTTTTGACTTCCTGTGTAATTTGGAATATAAATTTCTGAATTACCAAAAGTGCTAGCGGTTGCTGTGGCACCTGGAACTGGAGCCAAGTATTGAGTATCTCCGGTGCCAGTATTTGCTCCCGATGCTACCGAAGAACCTGAACCATAAAGAACTCGATTTGAGTATGAAGAGTTGTTCCCATTAAACTTCATCCAAAGGTTATCGTTGACTGCTGATGCAGTTGAACGACCTGAAACCACAACCTTCAAATCGGTATAGCCTGATTGTGGGATGTTGGAGAATGTGACGCTTGCTGCTGAGGCATTGAGTTCAATGCGCTCTAAGAGTACGTAATTTTGTGCTGGCATTTATATCTCCTTAAGCCTTTGCATATCGAACAATTACTAGACCGGATCCACCATTACCACCTGAATAGCCGTAAGCGTAAGCGCCACCGCCACCACCAGAACCGCTGTTAGCAAGAGCAGCGCTTCCGTTGCCTGTGCTAGAACCGTTACCACCACCGCCTGTACCACCAGTACCTACTGTGGCTCCGCTAAGCAGACCACCACCACCACCAGCTGCGATGTAACCGTTTACACCAAAACCTGTTGCTGTAAGCCAAGTTGCATATGTGTTTGAACCAATACCACCATTGCCTGCTACGGCAGTACCGCTTCCACCAGATACGTTCCCGTTAACTCCAGCACCACCGGCACCACCACCACCACCGGCAGCAAAGCCAGCAGCACTTGTGTTTCCTGTACCGCCTGCAAAACCTTGACCGGAAGTTGCTGTACCACCATTCCAAGGTCCACCGTCGTATCCAGATGCACCACCGCCAGAACCACCATTGGCTCCAGGTGCAATTCCAGAAGTACCATAATCACCACCACCGCCACCACCTACTGATGCAGTAAGTGCAGCAAACTGAGAGTTAGAACCGTTGCTTCCTTTAGCATCTGTGTTCGCTGGTGTTCCAGCTCCACCACCACCAACGGTTACTGTGTAACCTGTTGCTGTCAATGACTGAGATGCGTAGTAAGTAAGACCGCCTGCACCGCCACCGCCACCGATAGTTCCACCTGCTCCACCACCACCAGCAATTACCAAAGAGTCAACGCTCAGTGATTGCAATGGAGTAAATGTACCGGTTGATCCGAAGACGTGGTAGTAGTAAGTATCATCTGAGTAGATAGTTCCACCAGTTGCCTTGGCTCCGACTGAAGCTGCAGCGATGCCGTACAACGAGAATGTGGAGCCTATATTAAAGTTACCACTTCCAGCGGTTAAAGTAATTGAAGTAATAGCAGAAGTGTTACGCCAAAGATTAACACTTGTTCCAGTTTGTGTGGCTGGAGTATTAAAGCGAGTTAGCAAAGTCTTATATGTTGTAGTGTTTGAATAGTTATTAAAGTAGGCAATTCCATTAACTTGACCATTTGCGGTTGTATCGTAAGTCCAGCCTGTATTAGTTGCATTGGAGTTACGGCCGGAAAAGGCTGACGAGCCGTTGCCCTCAAGACCAGTGTATGAATAGTTTGATCCTGAATCGCCGTTAAACCTAAATGCCGTTCCTGTCGCTGCGCTGCAGCTAAAAGCACCAACAAGCACAAGGTCTGTATAACCCTGGTTGATGCCAGTAAAGGTAATTGTATTAGTAGCAGTTCCTACCGTGACTTTATCAAGTGCAACGTATGTATTGGTAGCCATTAAGCGTTAGCCTTCTTTCTAGCATAGACAGCTTTAGCACGTACTCGGTTACATTCAGCGCATTCACGATGTCCGTTCTTACGGATCATAATGTTCTCCTTGATGAAAGGGTGTCCTTGATTACAGTGGCTGCGATTGTCAATAGAGTGAAGCCCAGCCATAATGTTTTCTCTTTGCGTCACAAGACGTAAGTGCTCAAGGTTTATACAAGCACGATTACGACATAGATGGTCCACTACTAAACCATCAGGTATCTCACCATTGGCTTTAATCCATTCAATGCGATGTGTGCCACGTGTCTTACCTTGATAGCCAGTATAGGTGTATCCGTTAGATTGAATTTTCTTATTAGGAATAATGCAGTTGGTTTCCATTGTCATATTCTAGCGCACCCCGTAAAGTGCGAATGATGAGAACTGACCTATTCCTGCTGAAGATTGAGGAGTAAATTCAATGGATGTAATTGGATTAGTTGACATAAATAAACCAGAACTTAAAGCCACTACACCGCTTCCGTTCTTATCGTTTCCACCTAGTGCGCGTGTTGTCTTATTTTTTGTAGTGTTTGCATAATCTAAAATATCTAAAACAAACACACCAAACATATTAGTGTTAGACGTTGTTGGAAATTCATTTAGATACATAGATGAAGCACTTGCTCCGTTACCAGCGTTTGCTCCTGCGGTAGAGCCATTGCCAAAGAGATAATGGCTTGAATAAGATGTACCACCAACACCATTAAAGGTGTAATTCATATAAAGAACGCCAGTCGTATTTGATTTAAGCGTTGCCCTAACCTGCAAATGCTTATAGCCACTTGGTATTCCTACAAACTCAATGCTTGAAGCACCACCTGAAGGTACGGTTACAGTAGCCAAAGCATCATAGGCACCTGAAGGTGCCCAGGCGGGCGCAAAGGATTTTAAGCCTAACGGTGGCAATGGAGACATTAGGCTGAAATATCCCCTACGAGAACCCAAGTATCAGTTGCTTTTTTCCAAAGGGTTGCGCCTGAATACTGACCTGTAAGTTTTAACTTTGAACCTGAAGAGTAGATTGTTACACCTGATCCGGCAGCAATTGTTGTCTGCCCTGCTCCGTATTGGAGCATATCAATTCTTGTATTTGTTGGAAACGCCACTGAGCTATTTGGTGGCACTGTAAGAGTATTGGCTGAGGCATTTGTCATTGTAACCATCTTGCCAGCATCGCCTAAAACGAGAGTGTAAGAAGTTCCTGTTTGAGCGTTCTCGACTGATTGGTTTCCTACTGAGTAATCAAATGCAAGCGAAACGCTACCGGATGTGCCACCACCGCTTAAACCTGTTGAGGCAACAACCGCCGTGATATCTCCTGGGTTAGAGATGCTTACCCAAGATGATCCGTCATAATATTCTGTGGCATTTGTATCATCAAGGTATGAGAACATACCCTCGGCAAGTACGCCTGAAAGAGCAGTGGTTCGAGCTGAGGCATTGGCAAATCTCATAATTGTTTGCTGCATTAAGTAGCCATCAACTTGAGCCGATGTAAGTACCTGCCCTACAGTGAAATCCTTGAACCCTAGACCTGCCATTTTTGCTCCTTATTTAGTAGGACAACACCGCGTTAGCGTTGTCCAGCGTTCCTTGTGTTGTTGAATCTAAAATAAATGCTTGAATCAAAGGCTCGGATGTGAAGATTGTAGTATTCCACATTTTAGGCGTAATTTCGTGGGCTACACCCTGGCAAAACAGTTCCCGAGTTACCGTTGATCCACCTGGCATCAATTTGGTGATATTGAGCAGGTCAAAGATTTCCATTGCAAGACCAGCCTTGATACGGTCATTGGCATTTGCGTTGGTATCAAAGAGGTTCAAGGTCATCGAATCAATGCGGAGTGTGGCGTTCTTGCGAGAATTAAGAAGCATTACCGCTTGGCTATATGCCTCATCATCGGTTTGAACCAAGATTCCTGTGCGCTGGCCTGAGTGGATGAAGTAAGTGTTGATTGAGTCAGCATCCTGAACCTGCTGCGCCACTCCCCCTGCTCTTTGAACAACCACATCATTCACAATGAGCTGGTCATCGTAGGCGAAGTCAATCGAGGCATAACCTATGCCTGTGCCATTGTCGCTGAAAATATAAGGTGTTTCATCTGCTTTAAGCGAGACTGTATTACGAGAGAAGAAGGTGGCAGTGCCTGTCTTTTGGAAGAAGAAACCGCCAAACTCGCTGATTTCCACAGTTTGAATGGCATCCAGCAAGTTTCTATCTGTGCCAGGATCGGCTTGCATCGTGCTATTGCCATCATCAATTGCACGCTGAGAGGCAGGGTAATCCGCGACATCAAGCAAGGCATTGATGCGTGCGCCGGACAATTGCCCCGCAGGGGTGCCTGAAACTGTATTGATAGCGATGTTGGTAAAGAGTCTGAAGCCATCCACGCATTGAAGCGTGACGGTTGAAGTATCCTCAAAGCCACGCACAAAGTTTGTATCATAAGAGGTGATATAGCCTGAAAAGATGAAGTATCGAGTGGTAACGAGAGTTACTTCATCTTGGTAATCAGCCCACACGCGAACCTTGCGAAGAGGAACGAGCTTGCCGTAATAAGGAGATGAGGTATTAGATGGCGAGAAGTAGCCATTATCATCACGCAAAACGATGGTTGCAGCGCCCGCCTCAAACTTGTTGAGGATACGGTTACGCCCGCGCTTTGTCTTTACCTGCAAGGTTATATTGCTGACATCAACTAAATCTGCTGCTGTATCAGCAAGGATTGCCTCATCAAGAAATGAGGTGGGATCATCAAGAACGAGTGGATTCCCGAACGCCGGGCCGTTGGCGAAGTCAATGCTCACGCCTAAAACTGGCATCGTCATCTTACAAATCCAACGGATTCAATAGAACTTTTCTGCCGCTTGTTTGACCTGCGAGCAGACCTTCACGCACTGTAGTAACGAGAGCATCGGTGCTTCCCACTACGCTTCCCGCATTAACGGTTACGTTTATTGTTGATCCGGCTTGCCCGAATGGTGTGCCTAGGGCGCTTGCAGCAGATGAACCTGCTTGCCCAAATGGAGTACCGATTGTTGCTACTGCCGGTGGCAAGTTAAGGCTCTTGAGGAACTTATCAATATCAGCGCTTACCTTTTCAGCTTCAGCAGCAGCAGCCAAAGCATCGGCTGTAGCAGTATCAATTTCTGCAATTGCAGTCATAGTTGCTGGCGAGAACTGAGTTGCTGCCCCTGCCTTCTTGAGATAATCCTCAAGGTTCTTCTTGGCTAAATCCCACCCCTTAGCAGCCTCAGCGCCAAAGTCTTTATTGATAACAATATTATTGATGCCAGTAACATCTTTAATATAGATAAGTACGGCTGAACTAGATACGCCCCACTTGAGAGCAAGAGCATCAACTTCAGCGCTTGAAATCTTATTATCGTTAATGACTGCCAAGATGTCTGCATAACGTTGAGCCTGGGTATTTGTAGCGAGTTGAGCCTCAAGGAACGCCCATTGAGCGTTGCCTACTGCCTCAATTGCAAGAGCCTGTTGCTTTACAAGGTTGAGTCGAGCCGCCTCAAGTTGGATTGGATCGTTCTCTTTTGTAGTCACGCCAAACTGAGCGTTAAGTTTCTTGGCAACCTCGATTGCCTTGAGTTGCTCGGCTGAAAGTTCCTTGGTTTTCTTAACTGTTGTTGTATTGGCAGCGTTGTATTTAGTAACGGCAGTTGTTGTCTTGCCAACAGTTCTACGGTAAATATCTGTGTTGTCATTGAGTTTGAAGGTAGATTCGGCAGTCTTATCATTAGCGCCGTCAATCTGCTTCTTAACAAAAGCCAAACCGATTGTAGCCACGCCAGCAGCAGCCAAAGCAGCAGCAGCAGCGCCGATGCTTATGCCACCTGTGGCAAATGCTGTTGCTACGGCAGTGCCAAGTGCTGTTGCGCGTAGAACTGCCATTGTCGCTGTAATTGTCTTGAGAGCGACAATGAATCCGGCAACCTTATCGGCCACAAACATTCCAGCAATAACGGCAGCAAGAACCTTAATCTTGCCTGTGTTATCTGTGACCCACTGCCCAAAGGCAAGTGAGCGCTCAAGCAAGGTCTTAACTAATCCTGCGGCATCGCGTAGCCCTGCTGCGAGTTGATCCTTATTCAAATCAACCCAAGCCTGAATTCGTGGCAATACATCGCTGAGAAGGTATCCAGCGAACTCTTGAACTACAGGCAAAAGCGCAAAGCCAAGGCTCTCAAGAACTTCATCGTATGCAAGCCTAAGAATACGCAAGCGACCCTCAAGGGTATCTGCGCTCGCAGCAGCAGCACCGCCCATAGTGGCAGTGAGGTATTCCATTGCCTTATTAAAGTCTTTGCTCTTGATGATGCTGGCATCCATACCAGGCACAAGGCGCTTGAGTGCGCTCAGATTGCCAGCGTATGCCTTAGCAAGTGCCTTGCTGACTGAGTTCACATCGCCGTAGCCCGAAGCAGCCACATCAAGTGCAATATTCTGAAGACCTTGAGCCTCAGTTAAATTTCGTGTTGCGCCAGTTAGGGTAATGAGCGACTGGCGAAGCTCAGTGTCAGAAACGCCTACTAAGAGTTGTTGCTTGGCAATATATTCTTCAGTGGCAGCGATAGCCTCATTGGTAGCGCCAACTGTGTTTTTAAGAGAATTGGCAAGAATAGTCTGTGACTTCTGATCTTCAATAGCAGCCTGAACTGCATCGGTGCCTACCTTTACCGCAAAGGCGGCAGAAGCAGCAGCAGCAAGACCAAAAGCCTTGAATGTCTTATTGGCAAAAGCATCGAAGGATGCGCCAAGTTTCTTAATATCTTTTTGAGCTTGCTTTGAACCCTTATCGGAATATTGAGTAAGGATGCGTGCGACTATTGCGCCTGTTGCCATTTGCTACCCCTTCTCTTTGTTCAATGCTCGCCGTAATTCTGTCTTTGCTTCTTCAAGTGCCTTCGCAACATTGGCTTGTATGCGATCTGCATCTTTATCCACCACCGACCAAATAAGGCGTGATGCCTTGCCAAATCGGTTTCCTAGATTTCGCAAGAATTGAGCGCCTGAAGTTCTTGCTGAACTTCCCTTAGTCTTACGCCCTGCAACTTCAAAGATTGCACCTGCCGCAGACTTATTTATCAACTTACCTGCGCTGGTGGTGTAGTCGGCTCGAACTCGACCTTGAGCCTTAGATTTAACAATTCCTTGAGCTACATCTGTCGGATTCCATCCGGGCCATCCGGCACCGCCACGAGTGGATGAAGGTCGAGTTGCCCCGTTTTGTCTCCATCCACTCATAGGCGTACCTGTGCCTTGTGAATTGTTAATGCGTGCAACGATGGTTCTTGCACTTGTTTCTGCGCTCGAAAGTTCAGAGTTGATGACCTTATTGAAGCGCCTCACGGCACCTTTATCGAACTCCTTAAGAGCATCAATAGTTTCTTTGATGCCAGTAAGAACGATTACTTCTTTTTCAGCCAATTATCTACTCCGCGCTTTTGAGCGTTCTTTTAGGTAAATGATTATTGCTTCAAGAATTCCCTCAGGTGAGTCTAACAAATCAAGAGGTGAGATTCCTGTTTCCACAGAGATAGCAGCAATGCTGTAGGTTAAAGAGTCTCTGTGGATTCTGAATTTGGGTCTGATACGAGTTCAACAAGTTCAAGAGTATCTAGGAAAGCATCGCCCCAAGGCTTAACAACAACGCCGTTATCCCTACAGGCTTGCCAACCTAGGTAATAGATATGCTCAAGTTTCTGCTCTTCTCCGAGCAACTTGCCAAATCCCTTACCGAACTTTTGCTCAAATGCCACGATTGCTCTTGGCTTGAGTGGATAAGTTGCCTCATCCGATCCAACTAACTTTACCTTTACAAACAGTCCATCCATTTAACTTCCCCCTTAGTTGATTATGCTGTTGTCTTTGTAATCGCGCCCGAAATAGGCCACGTCACCGATGCGGTACTTAGCTCGCCCACGCTTCCTGAGAGTGGAGACCACTCGGAAACAAGCGCGGAAAAACTGTATTGAGGATTGGTTGCAGTAGTTGAACCAGCAACAGGCTTTACCTTGATTGTGATTGCTGTTCCCAAAAGTGGGTAAATGATTGATTCAACTGAGCCTGAAGCAAAGTCCTGGTGGAATTCCAGCGATACGGAATTGTCAGCCAAGCCCGCAATTCTAGTTTTCGAAGTCGATCCGAAGCTCGTGGTCTCCACGATATCGTAAGAGGTATTAAGAGTGATGCTTGCGATGTGATCGCTCAAATCGTCTGAAGTACCAAATACAACCGATGCGTTAGTAAGTACGATGCGTGCCATTATGAAGTAGCCTTTGTGATAGCGCCTGAGATAGGCCAAGTTACAGATGCAGTTGATAGTTCGCCCACGCTACCTGATAGCGGAGTCCATTCAGCTACAAGCGCTGAAAATGAGTATGAAGGCGATGTAGCAGAAACTGTAGATGTTGGTGAAACAACAACTGTTGTTACTGTGCCAACAAGTGATGGAGAACCATTGATTGTTGCTTCAACATTATTTGAAGCAAAATCCTGATGAAATTCAAGAGTGACTGAATTATCTTGCAAGCCACCAACGCGAGTCTTTGCAGCAGTTGAAGAAAATGCAGTTGTCTCCACGACATCTGTTCCTGTATTAAGTGTGACTGAAGCAATATGATCGCTCAGATTGACTCCATTGATAGTGCATTTTACATCCGTGAGTACGATGCGTGCCATTATTTAGTTGCTCCTTCTTCTACTGTTACTGTTGGCTTTGAAGCTGAATCTGTAACGTGACCTGCACCAATAAGTGCCTCTACGTTAATTCCAGCCAAATCTTTTTCTGAAAGGCTCTCGCCCTTTTTCTTTCCACAAACCTCAAAGTCTGAGGCAACGGTGTAGCTCATTTGTTCTCCTTATCCCCAAATTGTGAGGCTGTATCGGTATGAAAGAAATGTTGTATCGCCTTGCACATAAGTACCGGCTTCAGCCCGAGTTACGCGCAAGGTATTAACAACTCCCCCGAGTGTTTTATCTCCCTCAATTGCTGTCTTGATTGATTTTGCGCCTGAACCCAAATAGTCATCAAGTTTGTTTTGGCTTGAGCGAGCATCAAAGCGTTGAACAATCACATAGATATCAACATTGGCTAGGTCTAATCCACGCGCATTGTCAATATCAAATGTGAAATCTAATTGACCAACTACCGCACCAGGCGGTGTTACCTGATCCGGAATGACATCCCACACGCGCAAACCTGAGATGGTCTGAAGGCGTGTTTTGAGTCCGTCTCGAACGCTGCTCACGTTCATTAGTAGGCAACTCCCCCACGCTTGCGGAAACTCTTGAGCAAGACTTCAACATCTGCATCAAGGCGTGCTGAGAGGCGAACAACGCCCAAATCAGGTGCGCCAGCAATACCAAATGGTGATTGACGGCGAGTAAAGAGGCGGCTTGATTGAAGTAGCGTTGCCATTGAAACTTCACTAGGCACTGAAGACCAACCCCAAACGCCTGTTACGCGTACTGACTGAGGCAATGGGTAAGTGAAAATATATGATCCGGTTGCAAGGATGCGTGTATAAGGCCAACCCTTTCGTGGGTTATTTACAGGCTCAACTAGATAATCTGAAGTGGCAAAAACTGTGCCATAGGTTTGGTCAAATGCTGAATCAAGAGCGATTTCAGAGATGCTTACAATGTCATCAATCTGAAGAAGGTATAAATCCTTTGGCGTATAATAGCGTGCAACAGGTGATTGCACTGTGCCATCCTTGTAAAAAAAGCGCTCGGTATAGTCATCAACCATACGGCTTGCAGCAGTAATGGCAGCCTCAAGAGCAGTATCATCAACGTTATCGTCAATGCCCAATGCTGCTTTTAGCTCAGCAAGTGTGGTGTAGCAGTTAGTAAGAGCCACGCTTTAACCTCGTCTCTGCCTTTGGCAGTATCGCTTTCTCAAGTTGCGGTAATGCCGTTGCTGTTTCTTTTGGCTTTGGCTTTCTACGCAAAATCTTTTTGATTATTTCCAATTGTCTTGATGTCTTTCATCGAGCCAATATGATTTTTGGTGAGGCAGAATTGCACCTGTATTAACGTGAATTGGAAAACCGAGTGACCTTATTCTACGCGAAAACAGTAAATCTTCACCTATCCATTCACCGTTGATAGGCCCATCCCAAAACCAACACCAATCTTTGCCTTGGTTTTCATCTGCCATATCGCGCATCTTTTCAAGCACGCTACGGTGGATCAATAAGCAACCAGTACCGGCTGCATCAATTTCAAATACTGAATTCTTGTCATAATTAAACAGTGGCAAGAATCCTTCAGGTGCATCTTGAAAGATTGCTGGCACAGGCTTTGGATACAAAGCACCTTCAATGCCAAACCCTGCAAAAACTAGACCCGCAACAACTGGGCGGTCTTTATCGTGTGCGGTTTCAATTAACTTATCAAAAGCATCAAGTGTTAATTGTTCATCGCTGTCAAGGAGAAGAAGCCAATCTGACTTGGTTTCTAAAAACTGCTTTATGACTCGGTTACGTTGCTTTGAAAGCAAGCCGGAGCCTTTGACTCGAACGAATGGGCCGAGTCTTGATGATCTCGCCTGAACTAACTGAATCAAGCGGTAGGCAAACGCGCCATTTACTGTACCTGGGTCGCAAGACCCGATTGAAACTGTGTGACCTGACTTCATTGATTCCCCCGAATCAGTAAGAAGTGTGGGCGAGAGCAATCGGGGGGAACTACTCCCGCCCACACAATTTGTTACTTGCTCAGATTAGAAGGTTGGTGCAACCAAACCTGTACCTGAGATGATTGAAGCAGCAAGTGGGTAACGCTCTGCTGAAGCAGCAGCGAAACCGTAAATTACTGACTTGATCTGTAGCTTGTCAGCGCCAGTTGCATCGAACTGCAATGCGAATGGTGCGCCAGGCTGTTCCCAAAGATGGAATTCAGGTGCAGATACGCAATAGATTTCATCCTGGTTTGTTGATGCGCCGTAAGTTGTACCGACTGAAGCATCTGCAATGATAGGAAGACCCATCAATGAGTAGCCTGAGTTGCCATAAGCAACTGCGCCGTTACCTGCAGCAACACCGTTCATTGCTCCGTTTGGAGCCGGTACTACTAATGGGCGGCCTGTTGTGTCTGTTGCAGCGAGAAGGAACGCTAGGCGGCGTGGGTGCATAATCCAGTGTGTTGGGCTAATGAAAGCGTTTGACTGAATTTGCTGAACTGCATCAGCGAGCTTTGGATAGAGAAGTGCAACTGTTGGTGTTGTCGCTGTGAAAGTGATTGCGTTTCCACCTGAAGCACGAAGACCCTTGATTGTTCCTGAAGTTCCAGCACCGTTAAGGATTTGTGAGTTCAGTGTTGTGTGCCAAGAACGAATGAGGTCTTGGATGATGAATGTATCAACACCTGTACCGCGTTCGATTGCCTGGCGTGAGATATCTTGCTGTCCAGCGATTGTACGCACATTGATTGTGAGTAGTGTGTCATCTGAATCTGTCTCTGATACTGCATCATTCTGTGTGACCTGTACGGCTGTTGATGTACCTGTTGTCATACGAGAAATGTTCAGTGTCATACCATCAGCAGGAAGTGCGTGCTTGTTTGTAGCGAAATCAGCTGTTGGTCGGCCAGCGCGTGCAAAAGGTGCAGCGAGATCGACTAGGTACTGAGGAACTACGAGACCTGAGAAGTTTGATGTATCAACATCGCGGCGCTCAATCTGCTCTTCGCGTGTGTGACGAGCTAGGCGCTCCTTCGCAGAGTAATCTCCACGAACTTCAGCAGCGAAAACATCCTTCACGAATGAAGCATCTGAACGCTCTGAGTATGTGCGTGCCTCAGAAACAACCTTTGCTCCACCAACTGCTGCTGGCATTGCGATTGTTGCTACTGCTGCGCGTGCTTCAGTTGCCTTAGCATCTGCTTCAGCCTGAGCCTTAAACTTTTCAATCTTTGCATCAAGTGAGCGTGACTCTTCTACGAGAGCATCAACCTTTTCGGTTTCTTCTGCGGTAAGGTCGGTACGGTTCTCTTCAGCAACTGCTTCAAGAACTGCATCCATTTCAGCCTTAACTGCATCACGGCGCTCAATTACTTTGTCAAGAAATGACATTTATTGATCTCCTTATGA
>ERZ869925.638-NODE-638-length-22795-cov-19.805981_pt1 | contig 22795 bp, 31 predicted proteins | sample MGYA00579311_ERZ869925 | MGnify/ENA primary metagenome ERZ869925 (study PRJEB32216, sample SAMN09231817) | wastewater metagenome | place: USA: Maryland | collected 2016-07-30 | study: EMG produced TPA metagenomics assembly of the PRJNA472060 data set (Reclaimed...
AAACGCGCTCCCGAGGCGCTCACCATTGCCGCGTTCGGCGCGGTCTAGGAGACTTTCTCAATGGCTACTGTTGGTCAGAAAATCGCGGTCCAGTCGGGCCGCTCGCGCTATTCCACCGTCCCCATTGGACAGGTGGCTTACGGTTCGGTCGGCACGAACACCACGCCGGTTGCCGGGACGATCTACTGGGCGGAACTGTTCATTCCCCGCCAGATGACCCTGACGGGCGCTGCCATCCTCAACGGCGACACGGTCGGGACCGACAAGTCCCTGCTTGCGCTGTACGATACCAATGGGGCGCTGGTCGCCAACACGGCGCTTGCGGGCGCTACCACGTCGGGCGCCGATGCGTTCCAGCAGCAGGCGTTTACCTCGACCGTTAACGTTCTGCCGGGCCGCTACTGGCTGGCCGCGCAATTCAACGGCACGACCACGCGCTTCCGCACTATCGCCACGCTGACGAACATCGACAGCCTGACGGCGAGCGCCACGGGAACCTTCGGCACGCTAACGGCCCTGACGGTCCCGACGACCATCACGGCTGACAAAGGCCCGGTCGGCTACGTCTACGCCTAGCCCGGTGAGTAAGCCGGGAGCGCCAGCATGACAGAGATCGACGACGACGACCTGCTGTCGCTGGTGCAGGAAGAGCGCCGCGCCGCGATGGGCTTCGAACAGGATTACGACCTGATCGAGGCCCGCGAGCGCGCGCTCAACTACTACAAGGGCGAGATGCCTGACGTTCCGTCGCTGCCCAACCGTTCGCGGGCGGTATCGACGGATGTTAGCGATGCTGTAGAGACGCTGCTGCCCGATCTGGTGGAAATCTTCACCGGGGGCGATGACGTGGCGACGTTCATGCCTATCGGGCAGGAGGACGAGGAAGCCGCGCGTCAGGAGACGGATTATATCAATCACGTCGTGATGGATCAAAATCCCGGCTTCATGCTGTTTTACAGCGCGTTCAAGGATGCGCTGCTGACCAAGACCGGCGTGTTCTATTGGTACTGGGAAGACTATCAGGAGGAGCGCGAGGAGCGGTTTGAAGGCAAGTCGGCCATTGAACTGCAACAGGCTGCTGAGTGGGCGCAAGGTAACGGCGTCCAGATTGAGGACATCGCCGAAGACGCGGGCGGGTATGACGGCGAGGAGCCGGGCGAGTATCCGGCGGAAGCGTCCTATAGCTATACGCTCCTCTATCCCAAAAAGGGCCGGGTCTGCATTAGCGTGGTCCCGCCGGAGGATTTCAGCGTTGCGCGGGATACGGTTGAGCTTTCGAAGGCCACCTATTGCGCCATGCGGACACGGCCACGGGCGCAAGACCTGATCGCTGATGGGTTCGACCCTGATCTGGTCAACAGCCTTCCGCAATACTCGACATCGACCACGGACGAGACCGAGGGGCTGGCGCGCGATACGGCGGGCGAACACGATCAGGTCGTCAACACCTCGCAGGAATTGCGGGTTGTCGAGATATTCAAGCACGTCATCCGCGTTGTGAACGATGAGGGCGAGCCGGAACTTTGGTGCGTTGTCACGGGCGACAATGAGCGGGTGCTTCTGTCGAAAGACAAGATCGAAGAGGTCCCGTTCGCCGGGATCACGCCTTACCCGGTGACGCACAGGTTCTTCGGTCGGTCGGTCGCTGACCTGATTATGGAAATCCAGAAGATCAAGACGGCGCTCACCCGTTCGCTTCTGGACTCGGCCTATTTCGCCCTGAACGGTCGCTATGAAGTGGCTGTGGGTGCAGGCCGGGCTAACGAGTTCACGATGCAGGACTTGCTCCGGAATGAGCCGGGCTCTCCGGTTCGCTCGCAGGACGGTAACTCGGTTCGTCCGATGAGCACCTCGCAGCTTGGCTTCGATGCGGCGGGGGCTCTGGAGTATTTCAGCACAGTTTCGGAGGGCCGCACGGGCATTGTTCGCAATGCTCAAGGTCTGAACCCCGACACGCTGCACGACACGGCCAAGGGCGCGGCGGCGCTGATGAGCGCGGCGCAAAAACGCACCCGGATGATTGCCCGTATCTTCGCCGAAACGGGCGTCAAGGATATGTTCCTAGGGGTTCACGCGCTGCTTCGCCGTCACGGAACGCAAGCCGATACGGTTCGCCTTCGTGGGAAGTGGGTGGACATCGACCCGTCCCAATGGGGCGAGCGGAAGGACATGACGATCGAGATCGGCGTGGGCTCGGGTGGTCGTGAACAAGCCATCCTCGCCGGTAACGAACTCATGGGCCTGATGGAGAAGGTCATCGGGATGCAAGGCGGGACCAAGGGGCCGATGGTCACGCTTGAGAACGCCTACAACGCGATTCAGCGGTATATTGAGAAGGGCCTGGGCTTCAAGTCGGCTGACCCGTTCATCACCGATCCCAAGGATGCGGAGCAACAGCCGCAAGAGCCGCCGCCGCCCGATCCGAAGATGATCGAGATGCAGCAGAAAATGGAGATCGAGAAGATGAAACTCGATCTGGACCGCGAGAAGATGGGCGCGGAGCTGCAAATGGACCGCGAGCGGATGGCAATGGAGGCTGACCTGAAGCGGGAGCAGATGGCGGCTGAGATTGAGCTTCGCCGGGAGCAGATGGCTGCGGAAATGCGGCTCAAGGGCGCGCAAATGGCTTTGTCCGGCGGAGGCGCGGGTCTGAGTGCGGTTCACATGGGCGGTGAGATCGGATGAGCGAGTTTGACGACGACGCCGTCAAGCAAAGGGCCATCCGGGCGCAACGCGAGCTTGCCGAGACACAAAACGCTTTTGACGTGATGCGCGCCTCTGCAATCGAGGCGTGGCTATCGTCCAAACCCATCGAGGCCGAATACCGGGAGCAGCTTCACCGGTCGGTCCAGACTATCGACGCTGTGCGCGCGTACCTGCTGCAAATCGTGGCCAGCGCCGAAGTCGTGGATTTCGCGGAAAGCCTCCGCACGCAAGGCCAATAGGCCACAAACCGCCGTCAGCCCGCGAGGGAACGGCCATCCCATAGGTAAAATATGTTCGAACCGTCTGACGGTGCGCTGAGTATTGACCAGGCGGCGGCGCTTATCGCCCCCGAGCCCGAGGAGGCCCCAGAGGCCGCGCCTGAGCCCGCTGAGGAGCCAGAGGATACCGAGGAGCCGGAACCGGCTGACGAAGCCTCTGACGAGACGCTAGAGGCCGACGATGGGGATGACGGAGAAGGCGAAGAGGCTGACGAGGCCGAAGACGCCGCCCCGGTTGTCGATCCGCCCTACTACTGGCCTGCGGAGGCCAAAGAGAAGTTCGGCAAACTGCCCGCTGACCTGCAAGAACTGGTCGCGGAGCAGGAAAGGGGCCGTGATACCGCCATTCGCGCCGCACAGGAGCAGCTTGCTCTAGCCCGCAAGGCTGCGGCGGCGGAAGCGGAGAAATTCGTTCAGCAAGGCCCGAAAATCGAGGCCCTGCTTACGGAAGTTCAGTCAGCCTACAAGGCGAATGACTGGGAAACGGTCGATTGGGCGGCATGGGCCGACCAGGACCCGGCGGCGGCCCTTAAGGGGAAGCTGCTTTATGAGGCCCAGACCCGTCAGATGCAGCAGCTTGAAGCTGCCAGGCAGACGGCGGAAGCGGAGTCCTTCAAAGCCTACACGATTGAGCAAGCGGGGGAGCTTCAACGGCTAGCCCCTGAGATTGCCGCTGACGACGCCAAGCGCGCCGACATCGTGAAATACCTGATCAACGACAACGGTTACGATCAGGAGACTATCCGGGGCATCCGCGCCAAAGACGTGGTTATCGCCCACAAAGCGATGCTCTGGGACCGAGCACAATCCAAGGCCAAAGCGCAGAGCGTGAAGGGAGCCGAAAGGCCAGCCCAACCGACGCCGCGTCCGGCTCAATCATCGGCGTCTGTCCGCCCGGTTAGACCGGGAACGGGATCAACAGCGCCATCCCCCAAACGAGCCGTCATCGAGCGCGAAGCGGCCTTCAAATCGAAGCCGTCTATCGACAACGCCGTGGCGATGCTCCTCGCTAGAGGAACCGGTTAGACCCCGGTTTAGCAATCATGAGCGCTCCTACCAATACCGTTACCACGCTGATCAGCGTCGGCAACCGTGAAGACCTTTCCGACGTGATCAGCCGTGTTGCTCCGGAGGAAACTCCTCTGATCAGCAACATCGGCACCCAGAAGGTGTCGGCGATCTACTCGGAATGGCAGACCGAAACCCTCGCCGCCGCCGATCCGACCAATGCCCAACTCGAAGGCGACGACATCGGCACATTCTCGGCGGGCAACCTGACCACGCGGGTTGGCAACTACTGCCAAATCTATCGCAAAGACTTCCTCGTTTCTCGCACCGAGGAAGTGGTCAACAAGGCCGGTCGCTCTTCGGAAATCGCTCGTCAAAAGACCCTCAAGGGTCTGGAGATGCGTCGAGACGAGGAAGCCCGCTACATCGGCAACTATGCCTCTGTCGCGGAATCCGGCGCCACCACCCGCAAGTCGGCCTCGCTGCAAGCATGGATCACCACCAACGACAGCCGGGGCGCTGGCGGTTCAGACGGCGGTTTCTCGGGTGGCATCGTCGCCGCCGCGACCAACGGCACGCAACGCACCTTCACGGAAGCTCTGGTGAAAACCGTGCTTTCGACCGCGTTCGAATCCGGCGGTCGCCCCTCGCTCGGCTTCATGAAGGCCGCGCACAAGCAACAGTTTGCCGCCTTCACCGGTATCGCTGACATTCGTGTCAACGCCAATCCGGGCAAGATGGCGAACATCATCGCCGGTGCGGACATGTATACGTCCGACTTCGGCAACATCACGCTGGTTCCCCACCCCTACGAGATCACGCGGGCTTGCCTGTTCGTCGATCCCGACAAGGTGAAGGTCGGCGTTCTGGACGGCGTGAAGTCCAAGCGCCTGTCAGATACCGGCGACAGCGAGAAATATATGATGACCAAGGAATCGACGCTGGTCGTTCTCAACGAGAAGGCTCATGCCATCGTCGCCGATCTGACCTGATCGGAGTAACAGGGGAGGGGCATCCCGCCTCTCCCCGCCCTTCCAAGGACCCCCATGCAATTCGAAACTGAAGCCAGGCGCGGCCCCGGTCGCCCTCCCAAAGCTGAACCCGCCGCGTCCACTGCGCCAGCCTCGCCTGATGTGGCGGCCATCCTCGCCACTGAGCGCGAGAAGATCATGGCGCAAGCCCGCGCGGAGGTCGAAGCCGCCCACGCCGAAGCCGTCGCCAAAACCAAGGCGGAGGCCGAACGACTGGTCAAGGAAGCCCTTGCCGAAGAGGCCAAACAGCGCGCCGACGACGCCGAAATTCTGCGGCTGGCGAGAGCCGCGCAAGACCTGGTGGAATGTCGCGTCCTGCCGATGGGGGACAAGCGTATCCACACCGGCGAACTGAGCGACGTGGATCAGAAGCCCCTCAAGTTCGCTCGCGGCGACAAGTTCTGGATCGCCCGCTCGATTGCCGTTGCCCAAGAGGCGGCGGGGCGGGTCGAAATCCTCTGATGGCTGAGCCGTTTTTCACGTCAAGCGCGGGTGTTCGCCACTATTGGGACGACACCCCGGAAGGCCCGGTTATCCGGTCGGAGCACGACGTTGCCCCGGCTCTGGAAGCGGCGCTCGCCATGCGTAACGAGAACGACGGCTACAGCCCCTCGCGTGATCTTCGGCGGGTGGGTCATCTGCCCGCCGTGATCATCCTCAAATGGCTTCAGGAGGAAGGCTGGAACGCGATGAACCCGCACCATCACGACCGCCTCGTCAAGAAGCTGAACGATCCGGATTGGGCGTATCTGCGCACCGCGCCGGGCCAGATCGGGTATTCCAACGGGGTTATGCGCTAGATGGCCCTGACCTCATATACGACGCTGAAGGCATCGGTTGCGGATTTTCTCAACCGTTCGGACCTGACGAGCGCCATTCCCGACTTTATCACCCTGGCCGAGGCTGAGATGCGTCGCCGGTTGAGAGACATGGCGCGGGCCACGGCAACAATCACGACCGAATACAGCGAGGTTCCTACGGACTTCGGCTCGGTCATCACGTTCGATCTCAACACCACGCCGGTTACGCCGCTTGAGTATCTTTCTCCAGATCAATTCACCAACGACAGCCCCAACTATCGCAGCACGGGGCAATGCCAGTTTTATACCATCGTGGCGGGCGAATTTCGGTTCATGCCAGTCCCGGCGGGGAGCTACACGGCCCGCCTGACCTATTGGCGCAAGATCACCGCGCTTTCGGCGGACGTGGCGAGCAATTGGGTATTGGAAGATCATCCCGACGCTTACCTATACGGCTCACTGAAGGCTTCGGCGCCCTATCTGAAGGATGACGCGCGGATCAGCATCTGGGGCCAGCTTTTCGAGGACGCAATGTCGTCAATCGAGACCATGACCCGTAAGGATATGCTCGGGGCGACGCTGCAAATGACGCCGACGTTTAGGGAATAGAGCATTGACCCTTCAACTCTCCACGACCGTCCGTAACGCCATGCTGGACGCGATTGAGTCCACTACGGGCGCTGTGGCGCTGCTCTATCTCCGTTCAGGAACGGTTGAGGCCGACTGCGCTGCGGCTGACGGCGGAACGCTGCTAGCGACGTTGACGCTTCCCTCCGACTGGATGGCGGCAGCTTCGGGGGGCGTGAAGGCCAAGCTCGGCACATGGTCGGGGACGTGCGCCACGGGCGGCACGGTGGCGCACTTCCGCATCAAGGACCCGACCGGCACGACGGTTCACATGCAAGGCACGGTGACGCTGACGGCGGGCGGTGGGGATATGATCCTGGACAACACCACGCTGGTCGCTACGCAAACGGTCACGGTCAACACTTTCCAACTGACTGCCTCTAACCCGTAAGGCCCTTCGATGGCCGACAAGGTTATATTCCTCACCTCTGGCGCAAGCTGGAGCGTCCCGTCTGACTTCTCGACGCCAAACTCTATCGAGTGCATCGGGGCCGGTGCGCCGGGCGCTGCTGGTGGGAACGGCGGTGGTGGCGGGGCCTATTCGAAGATCGTTAACCAGACCTTCGCCGGGTCGGTAAGCTATCAGGTCGGCTCGGGTGATACATGGTTTTCCTCGTCGGGAACCGTGCTTGCGAAGGCCGCATCTGCCCGGATTGGCGGCGCTGCGGCGTCCGGTGTCGGGACAACCAAATTCAGCGGCGGCAACGGCGGCACTGTAAGCGGGACCGATGGCGGGGGCGGTGGTGGCGCGGCGGGGCCTGCTGCTGCCGGGACGGACGGTGATCCGGGCGACGGCGTTGGTACGGGCGGCAATGGCGGCGCTGGCAACGGCGGTAGCGGCGGCGCTGGCGGCCTTGGCGGCTTGGGTAGCGCCGGGGCCAACGGAAGCGCCGGAACGACATGGGCGGCCACGGCAGGCGGCACGGCGGGGCCGGGAGGCGGTGGTGGTGGCGGCGGAACAGCCAATAGCGGCGGCAACGGCGGATTATACGGCGCGGGCGGCGGTGGACGGTCGGGCGGGTCGCAAAACGGCCTGATCGTCATCACCTACACGCCCGGCGCTGCCGGAACACTGGACGTAACACTAGGCGCGCTGACGTTCGCATCGGACGTTGACGCCATCGCCGGGGCGAGCCTGACGGCAACCCTTGGGGCCCTGACGTTTGCGTCCGATGTGGATGCGATAGCGGGGGCCTCGCTTGATACGGTTCTGGGCGCGCTGACGTTCGAAAGCGCGGGCGATATCAGCCCGTGGTCAACCCCGGTCCCGACACCCGAAACATGGACGGCGGCAACGCCGAACCCCGAGACGTGGACGCCCGCAAGTACGTCCGACGTGGTCTGGAGCTAATACCGAATGGCCGACGCGACGACGACCAATTACGGCTGGACAAAACCGGAAGTCGGCGCTTCGTCCGATACCTGGGGAACCAAGCTCAACACCGATCTTGACGGCATTGACACGACCGTCAAGGCGGTATCGGACGCAGCTACTGCTGCCGCTGCGCTTGCCGCTCTGGCGTTGCCGACTGCCTACATGACAGGTCAGGTGGTGATGACGGGCCGGTCTAGCGCCCCTACGGGCTGGCTGGAGTGCGACGGCGCGGCGGTATCGCGGGCGACCTATGCGGCGCTGTTTACGGCTATCAGCACGACGTGGGGGACTGGGGACGGCTCGACGACGTTCAACATTCCCGACATGCGCGGCTACTTCCCACGCGGCTATGACAACGGACGGGGCATTGATACGGGCCGCGCGCTGGCGTCTAACCAGGCGGACGCCTTTGCGGCGCACACGCACTCAATCACCGCCGGTACGGGGTCGTCGGGTCCGACTACAAACATATCGGTCGACACCGGCAACTCATCCGCCCCCAAAACAACCGGTTCGGCAGGCAGCGCTGCGGAAACGCGCCCGGTCAACGTCGCAATCATGTTCCTGATCAAGACCTAGACCATGCTCGTTCCGCTGGAATTTCCGCCGGGTATTAAGCGAGGCGGCACGGAGTATCAGTCGAAGGGCCGTTACTACGACTGCAGCCTGATGCGCTTCTTCGGCGGGACGATTCAGCCGGTGGGCGGCTGGCGGACCCGCTCGTCATCGGCGGTGTCGGGCGTGGCCCGCTGCATGATCGTCTATTCCGAAAACGACGGCGACGCCATTATCGGCATCGGGACCAATACCAAGCTCTATGCGATGGACCGGGCCGGAACGCTGACGGACATCACCCCGGCGGGCTACACGACGGGCCCGGCTGACGCCACGACGGCGGGGGGTTACGGGACTTCCACCTACGGAAGCGGCTCCTATGGCACGCCCCGGCCTGACACGACCAACATTACCCCGGCGGCGGTCTGGGCGCTCGATAGCTGGGGCCAGTATCTGGTCGGCGTTCTGGCGAATGACGGCGATATCGTTGAGTGGCAGGGCAACACCGCTTCCGATGCGGCGACCGTCGCCAATTCTCCGACCGCCAGCGCCATCGTGGTTACGGATGACCGTTTCCTGTTCGCGCTTGGGGCCGGTGGCAATCCCCGAAACGTCGCGTGGTCCGATCAGGGCGTCAATACGACCTGGGTAGCGTCGGCGACCAATCAGGCAGGTAGCCAGAACCTGCAAACGTCCGGCAAGCTGATGTGCGGGCGTCGGGTTCGGGGCGGCACGCTGCTGTTTACCGATGTTGACGTGCATCTGGCGACCTATACCGGCCCGCCGTTTGTTCACTCAATTGAGCGGGTGGGTTCCGATTGCGGGGTGGTGTCGCGTCAGGCCCCCATCGTGGTCAACGGCGAAGCCTACTGGATGGGCGTAAACGGGTTCTTTCACTTCAACGGCTACGTTTCGGCGCTGCCTTCGGAAGTGGACGACTACGTGTTCTCCGATATCAACCGGGTGCAGATCAGCAAGGTTCAGGCGTTCAACAACAGCGCATACAAAGAGATTTGGTGGCTCTATCCGTCGTCGGCTTCGACCGAAATTGACCGGTATGTGATCTACAATTACGGCGAGGGTCACTGGAACATCGGGGCGCTTTCCCGGCTGTGCGCCTTTGACCGGGGCGTTTTACAATATCCCCTGATGATCGACGCATCGGGGTACGTCTACGAGCATGAGGTCGGCTTGGCCTATAGCTCGGCGGATATCTACATCGAGAGCGGCCCGCTGGAATTTGGGGTGGGCGATAACGTGGCCTGCGCGCGGTATCTCTATCCCGATGAGGCGACGCAAGGCGATGTGACCGCGACGTTTTTCACGAAGTTCTATCCGAACGGCGATGAGTCCTCGTTTGGGCCGTACACGGCGGCAACGCCGACCGACGTTCGCTTTACCGGGCGTCAGGTCAGGGTCAGGTACGACGTGGTGAGCCCGGAAGGATGCCGCGTGGGCGTTAATCGGGTTGAAGCTGTGCCCGGTGGTCTTCGATGAAGCTCCCCCGCCCGGCCCCGACCTATGATGTACGCGACCAGGCTGAACACCGCGCCGCGACGGAACGGGCTATCAACAGCACGCACACGCGCGGTGAGGACGTTGAAGTATCGCCGGGCCGCCTGATCATCAAGAGCCCGAACGGCAACCGCTGGTCAATCACGGTCAGCAATGCCGGGGCTGTGTCGGCGACTGCGCTGTGAGTGAATGGGCCCGCTGTGCGCCGTGGATCGAAGCGGCGTTGGAACATGCTCACGGGTCGCACAATCTGGACGACGTTTACGAGCTGGTGTTGAGCGGCGAGTGCCAATTCTGGCCCGGCAAGCGGTCGGCGTCAGTGACGCAGATACTGGAGTATCCCCGCCTGAAACGTATGCACATGTGGTTGTGCGGCGGGGACATGAGCGAAATTCTGGACATGCTCCCGAGCGCGGAAGCCTACGGCGCGGCGCGGGGCTGCACACAATTCACAACGGCGGGGAGACCCGGCTGGGACAAGGTCATGCGACCGCACGGCTATGAACCGGCGGCCCGCATTTGCATGAAGAGGATATAGCGATGGGCTTTGGCGGCAGTCAAACGACGAAGACGACTCAGAAGCTCGACCCCAAGCTGGAAGCGACGCTTTACGGTCGGGTCAACGATGCGAAAGCCTTTGCGGCGAACACGCCATATAACCCGCTCTCGGCTGACCAGATCAGGCAGTACGAAAACCCCTACACGCAAGACGTTGTAGACGCGACGATGAACGACGTGAACCGCTATCGGCAGATTGAGAACGTCGATAACAGCGCGCGGGCCTCGATGGGGGGCGCTTGGGGCGGGGCGCGTCATGGCGTGCTCGATGCTGAAACGCAACTGAACTCCGAGCGCAATCTGGCGGGCATCCTTGGCGGCCTTCGTTCGCAAGGCTACCAACAGGCAGTGCAGACGGGCCAGAGCGAGAACCAAGCCAACTATAACTGGCTGCTGGGTCTGCAACAGCTTCAGAACCAGTCGGTCGGCATGATCCCGCAATACGGCACGAGCAAGGGCACGACCACGAGTAATCCCGGATGGGGTGGTATCCTGCAAGCCGGGCTTGGCGTGGCCTCGATGTTCTCAGACGTTCGCCTGAAGGCCGATATCGTCCCGCTTGGCTACATCGACGGTCGCCAGTGGTACAACTACCGTTATCTCTGGGATGAGCCGGGCGTGACCCGTCAGGGCGTGATGGCGCATGAAGTCCTGAAGACCGATCCGCAAGCCGTCAGCACGCATCCGAGCGGCTATCTCATGGTCGATTACAGCCAACTTGGGGCCTAGCGATGGCGAACCCGCACGGCCTCTTGCAAAGCCTGCTGCCCGAAATCCAGCGCAACCCGCAGCTTCTCGGCATCCTCGCTCAGAGCATGGGCAGCGGCGCTCAAGGCGTGGGCGGCATCCTTGGTGGTCAGCTGCCACAGGCGCTCGCTGGCGGCCCTCCGATGCGTCAGGCCCCCCAGCCTATGCCACAGGCTCAACCGGCTCCCATGACCGCCTCCGCGCCCCGTATGGGCCAAGGCGGCCCGCGAGCAAGCGGCTGGCGTGACATGGCCCGGCTTGTGGCGGCTGGCATCGGTGACGTTCGCGGCGGAAACGATCTCGCCATGTTGCGGGATGAATGGACGAAGCGGGATCAAGGTCGGCAAGAGCAGGACCAAATGGCGGCGCTGCAAGAGCGGATCGGCGGACTGGACGGCCTGACACAAGAGCAAATGATGCTCGGTCAGGTTAATCCAGAGGCACTGCTATCCATGCTGGCCAAGCCGAAGGAACCGAAAGAGCGCGAGCGCCAAATGGTCGGCCCCGACCTTTACGAGCGAGGCGACGACGGCAAGTGGACGTTGGTTATCGACGGCCCGGACAAGCCGGAAAGCGTCCCGACCGGCATGATGGTTGGTCCGGATGGCAAGTTGACCTGGCGACCGGGTTATCTTGAAGCGCAACAGGGGCTCGCAGGGGCTACGAGCGGCGCTCGCCGGGAGGCAGTTGTTTCCCGGCCTATGCCATCGCGGGCGCGGGCTCCGAGTGGTGGTCGCGGCGGCGGTTCGTCTCCGTCTACTGGTGGCGGGCTAGAAGCAGAAATGAAGCGTCGGGGGCTCCTGAAATGAGCGATCTAGCGGCAATGAGCGACGCCGAACTGATTGCGGCGTATAAGCGCGAGCAGGAGGCGAAGACCCTTCACACCATGCCGAAAACGGAACAAACGGCGCTTGATCGCGCTCGGCAGGAAGCGGAGGCGGCCCGGTTTCAGTCGCGGGCTGCAAGTCAGTTTCTTGACCTAAACCAAACGACCGGAACGGGAGGGCTGCGAGGGCTGGGCGCTTTTGGTCATACGGTTGGCGATTTGGTGGCAGGCACAACGGGCCCCAATTGGGACATTATGAAGGGCATCACGGCGGCGGCGGCCCCTCGTGCCCGAATAATCGGTTCTGGTGCTACGTCTGACTTCGAAGCGCGGCAAATGATGGCCGGATTTCCAAGCGTCGACAAGCGCGGAGACAGTAATTCCGCCATCACCAAGCGGCTACAGATCGAAGACGCCCGCGCCCGCGCCCGCGCTTCTTTTCTGGACACGTGGGCGAAGAAAAAGGGCACGCTGGCGGGTTCTGACGAGGCGTTTAGCGCGTGGTGGGAGCCCTACGCACAACAGCACGGGCTTTCAGTGCTTTCGCCGCGTCCTGCTGGCCCGCCCCGCAAGCCGGTTCCTGCCGCGCCCGCTGGCGGCGGCGCTCGCATTGTCGGCTTCACTCCCAAGGGGGGCTAGTCCATGCCTCGCGGCACTTATGACGTTCAAACCGATAACGGCATCTATCACGTCGAAGCGGATAGCGAAGCGGAAGCCCTTGCAACGGTGCAGGCCGCGCTAAAGCCTGCCACGACCAACGTGCAATACGGCGAGGGTGCGGCTCCCGATGACGTCCCTACGGTCGGACAGTCGGACTTCGCCGCTGTGTCGCCGCCGGACCCTCGCTATCCGCAGGGCTCGCGGTTTAACCCGGCCTATGACACGACGACCCGCACGGCGGCAGGGAACAGGCAGGTTCCGTTCTTCGTTAACCGCCTTGGTGAGCTGGTCGATCAAACGGATGGCGAATCCGGTCTGGACACGATGGGAACGCTGGCCGCGCGTTTTGCGCTGTCCCCGGTTCTGGGTGCGCCGGTTGCGGATGCAATGTTCCCGTCCGGTCGCCTTGAAGCCATGCAGAGCGGTGCAACGTCCGGCCTGCTGGGTGGGCTCAAGAATGAGGCTATCGCGGCTGGTGCTGGCCTTGGCGGTGCGATGCGTGGCACGGGCTACAAGGGGGCCTATGACGAGACCCTGACGGGCATGGATGAGCGCGACCGCTTTTTGCGGGCGGCTTACCCTAACAGCTATTATGGCGCTGGCGGTGCTGGCATGTTGGCCGGTGGCGCGCTGATGCCTGAGATCAAGGCCGGTGGTGCTGGCGTTCAGGCGCTCGCTCGCATGTTGACGGGCCAAGCTGCCGTCAATGCGCAACGTATCGCCAAGGCCGGGCAACTGGCAATGGATACCGGGGTTGCGGCGGGATCGTCCTGGGGTTCGGCTGATCCGGGCGAGCGTGACGCGGCGGCTATAGTCGGCGGTGGCATGGCTATTCCCTTGAGCGTGATGACGCGGGGGATGCTCAAGGGCGCCCCTCGCAACAGCCTGCCGGGTTCGTCCATGCCGAAAGCCTTGGCGGGCCTGCCGACGAAAGCGCAACGGGAAGCGTCCCGGCGTCTTGGCCGTGTCGTGCGGCTGACACCGGAGGAATTGGCGGCCAGGGGTGCGAACGCTAATCCCAACATGATGGCGGCAGAGGTCGCGGGCCAACGGGCCGTTGACGAACTGTCAGTGCTTGGTCGGCGTGATGGGGCATCGGCTGACGCCATCAAGGCCCGCATTGATCAGCGCCGTCAGGGCCGCCCGCAAAGACTGCTGGATAGCTTTGAGGCGAACACGGGCGTTTCCCCGGATGCCGCCGAAGGGCGCTATGAGGGGATGCTTGAGGCTGGGCGCGCTCGCGCCAAGCCGCTCTATGATGAGGCGTTCGCCAATCCCGCGCCCATGACCTCGCCAACGATTGACCGGCTTTTGGCAAGGCCCGCTGTGCGAAAGTCCCTTGGGACCGCAAAAGACATCATGGGTAATGAAGACGTGAACCCCTACACGATGGGGATTACGTTTATGGATGACCCTGCGGAATGGGCGTCGGATGTCGGCGGTGCGATGGCGCGTCAGGCTCCCGCCGCTGGACCGGCCCGCGCGCCGTCTCGTGGTGATAGCCTCGCGGCGTTTCTCGCCAAGCGCGGCGGCATCAACGACGCGGGCGGCGAACTGTCGGCGCGGGATGCGGACATCTGGCATCGTCAACAGCCGTTCAGGCCAAAGCTGGCGCGCGAGGGTGGCATGGATGCGGGCGCGGCGGCTCAAGCTGCGGTGGATGCGGGCTATTTTCCCGAACTTGGCCGGGATGGCGTTCTGAGCGGTGATCAGCTTATGGCCGCTATTCAGGATGAATTGGCGGGGAAGCCGCGTTATGCGCGTGAACTGACCGGCTCGCAGGCCGATGCGTTGGCCGCTCGGGAGGCTGAATCCCGGTTTGGGCCGCCCGTCGATGAATCCCCGTCACCTGGAGACGCCTACACCGGGCGTCCTGAGCCGGTTGGCGGGCCGGTCTATGAGCAACAGCCGACAACGCAGGCGCTAGATTACGTCATCCGGGGTCTGGACACGCAACTAGAGGGCCGCAAGGTCAACGGACAGTTGCCGAATGACCCGTTGACGCGATCCATAATCGACACGCGCAAGCAGCTTCGAAACGAATCCTTCCGGCTTGCCAAGGAGAACAACCGCAACCCGGCCTATGTCAAAGCCGTGAATGAGGCGGGCGACTACCTTGGTATGAAGGAGTCGTTTGAGAACGGCTGGAAAAAGGTTCTGGGGACCAAGGAGTCCGAACGGCAGTTTGCAAGCGAATGGAAAGGCTTGACGCCAGGCGAGAAAGAGTTTCGCAAAGCCGGGGCGGCTCATGCGCTCTTTACACTATCGCGGAAGGGCCAGCTCAAGCCCGGCGCGCTGGACACGCCTATGGTGGGCTCAAAGCTGCGCCTCATGTTTGGGGATGACGGCTTCAACAGTCTGAAAAAGGACTTTGACGCCGAAGTTGCGATGCAGGCCACGGAACGCCGCATTGACCCCAACGCCGGTTCGCCATCTGCCGGTTATCTGGAGATCATGCGGGAGCAGGACGCCAACCTGCTGCGCGACATGGCTATCGAGGCCGGTGTCGGCGTTGCTGTCGGTGGCCCGCATGGTGCGCTCTTGGGTCTTCGCCCGGCATTTCGGCGTGCCGCTGACAAGGCTCGCCAGCTTGGGATGAGCGTTGAAACGCGGGATGCGCTTGGTCAGATACTCCAAGGTTCTCCGCAGGATATGGCCGCGTTCATGGCACATGCGCCCCGCGGCAATCCCCGTCTGGGCCAGGCTATGCACCTTGTTTCGCGAGGAGCCCCCCGCCTGATCGGCCAACTAGCGGCTAATAGCCGGTAGGATCACCTCGCCGAATATGGCTCCCCCAAGGCCCAAAATCCAAAGGGCCCATATCGGGTATTTGAAAACACCGATCTCCGATTGAAGCCGCTGCTTGATCGGCATCGGCTCCGGGGCTTCTGGGGGCTCTAGCGGTCCTCTGACCACTTCGAACTCCGCATCAATGATGCGCTGATCTTTGCTCATATCTGAGCTTAACACAGTCCACAAATCGGACCAATCTCCTGTTGGGGGAATACCATGGCTGCTATTGCAGGAACCTTCGTTGCCACCGGCCAATCGGCCTCGTTCGCCCCCGGCGTGGACCCTCGCGGGACCAATGGGGGTGCGTTCAACGTTACCCTGTCAGGAACCTTTGTCGCCACCGTCAAGCTCCAGCGGAGCTTCGACAACGGCACTACTTGGCATGACCTGACCGCTGTCGGGACGGCCATCGCCACTTTCACTACTGCTGTTTCTGAAGTGTGGGTCGAGCCTGAAGCGGGGGTGATCTTCCGCCTCAACTGCACGGCCTACACGTCCGGGACCGTCACCTACCGTCTGGGGGCTTAACGATATGGCTACGCATGGCATTGATCCGCAGGCGCGGGGGCTGGCCAACCGGCCCAACCTGTCGGCCTTCGCGGGCCTAACGGGCGCGGCAAACAAGCTGGCGTATTTCACGGGCTCGGCGGCGATGGCGCTGGCCGATTTAACCAGCGAGGCTAGAACCTTTCTGGCGAGTACGGCGCAGGCGGCTTATGTCTTTGTTACCCAAAGCGGCACCGGAGCGGTGTCGCGGTCGGTCGGGGCATCAATTAACGATCGGTTTACGCCAGAAGCTTTTGGCGCTGTCGGCGACGGGACAACGAACGATCTAACCGCGTTCCAAAACGCCATTACCGCGCTTGGCGAGGGCACGCTTTACCTGAAAAACAAGACTTACGGCATAGACGGAACGCTGACCATTCCAAACCGCGTTACCTTGTCTGGTCAGGGATGCGCGGCTTACAGCACGTCAACCGCGCCCACAACGCTGAAGGCCCTGAGCGCAAGTGTGGTGGTGTTGATTTCGGGCGAGGATGCCGAACTTCGTGATCTCAATGTCGACGGCAATAATCTAGCCGTGGATTGCGTACAATTTACCGGGTCTCGCATAAGGCTCCGGAACGTGTCGGCGCACAGGTCTGCCCGCGACGGCTTCCGGGAGGGAGACGATAATGTCGCGGCAGTGTACAACGCCAACGTCTGGGAAGCCCAAAACCTGTACGCCAGCAATAACGCCCGACACGGGCTTTATGTGCATGATGCTAAGCCCGCGACCGATAACCAAGGCGGGATGCTACTTGGCATGGACGCCAGAAACAACGGTGGCGACGGAATCTGCATGGGCACGTCCGCCAATGACACGATTATTGGAGCGGTGTGTCAGGGGAACTCCGGTTACAATATCCGCCTTTCGTCAAACAGCCGCGCACATACCGTTATCAAATCATACACAGAAGTCGGTAACGGGGGCGTTATCGAAAGCGGCGCGTCTAATCACATAATTCTGGGGGCAACGTACTCGCCAAGCGCCGTTCAGTGGGCCGACAATAGCGGTCTTCTGACAAACATCCTTATCCAGACGGATGATAGGTTTCAGGGGTCGTCCTTTGGCTTCGGACCGGTTGTCAATGCGGTTAATGCCGCTTCCGGCGGGCGGGCCTATGTTAACTATCACGCGGACACGGATTTGCTGAAGGTCGCATCGACCGAAGCCAGGGTGGTTTCCAGCACCGGCGGCATTTGGACGCTAAAGACGAAGACTGTTGGCGGGTCCTTGGCTAACTGTATGATTTTCGACGCGGAACAGCGCCTGACGCTTCCTGGTTCGGTTATTTACATGGAAGACGGCGCGGCGGCCCCCCTTATTACGACGGGATCGGGGTCCCCAGAAGGCGTAGTGACCGCAAGAATTGGCTCGCTGTTTATGCGGAAAGATGGTGGGGCCGGGACTTCGTTCTACGTCAAAGAATCTGGAACCGGAAACACCGGATGGGTCGCTAAGTAGGATGGGCCCCTACGCCATATTCACCGCCCTGACATTCGATGCATTGCAACAGGAACCTAGACCGTGACCATTCGAGCAAAGGCTATCGGGAGGGCTGCGGTCTTCCGGGCCCATTTACGCGCCGCTGAAGCCGAGAACGCCGCCGCGCTTGCCTTCGCCACGGAAGAGGGGCTTCCCGCCGTTGTGGACGCCCTGACGACGCTTGGGGCGTCCCTTGCGCGGGCTCACACGCTGGCGAACATTGCCGCTCAACGGGTGGCCGATGCGATGGGCGATGATGTGAATGTCTATTCGGGCGGTGACGACAAGCCGCCGCAAGACCCGCCTCCGGGGCCGTAGTCATGGGGCCCCTTGCTCTGACCTACACGCTGGCGACTATGGCGATGTTCGGCGTGTGCGCGTTCGCCCGGTCGGTTGCGCCGGACGCTGAACGGGTGGCGCGGGCGGCTGCGTGGGTGGCGCTTTTGACCGGCGTTTCCCGCGTGATCAGCTACTTCGCCGATCTGCCTTGGAGCATGGTCCACTACCCCGCAGAAGACCTTCTGATGATGACGTTGGCGTTTAGCTGGTGGCAGGTTCGGGGGGAGCGGTGGGCGATGATTCTGGCGCTGCTGTTCCTGTCGCAATTGTTCCTTCACGCGCTCTACTGGTTCGATGGCACGTCCAACTTGCGGGGCTACATCGTCGCGAACAACGCCGTTTTCATCGCTGAATTGACCACGCTGACGATAGCGGGGGGAGGCCATGCACTTGGTTGGGTTCGTGATCGCCTTCGTCTGCTTCGCAGTCGGTTTGGCGGTGGCCTTTGGGTTCATGAGGCGACGCAATGACCGTCGATCCTAACCTTGTTTCCGCCGGGCTTGTGGCGCTTGTGGGCGGTGGTGGTGTGTGGGCCTACCTGGGGGGCAAGAACCGCAACAAGGTCGATCTGGTCACTATCGCTCAGGACGCGGCGGGCAAGGTCATTCACAGTCTGACCGAAGAGATTGAGCGCCTGCAACATCGGGCGGACGCACTGGAAGCTCAGGATGAACGGTGCAGGACAGAGCTTGCGGAACTTCGGAGGCGGATCGGATGACCGACACGCCCGTCCAGCCTCAGACGTGGCCCCCGCCCTCGCGCATTGATCAGGTCAAATCCTTCGTCGGAGATTTGGCGCGTCCGTTCGCAATCATCTCGTCATCCTATGCGGCGTCTCACGCGACCATCGTGATTGCCTACAAGGTCAACAGCTTTAGTGAGGCGGCCATCTTCATCGGCGCCGTGTTTGCTGGGGTAGGCGCGCTCTACGGGGCGAAGGCGTGGGAGGTGGCGCGCACCGGCAAGCAAGCGGCAGACGTAGAGATTGCCAAAACGGCAGCCCCAAATCAGGCCGTCTAATCGGGGCGATAGTGGCGCCGCACCTCATCAAACGACCATCCCTGTTTTAGCCTGCGATAGACCGTTTTCTCATCGACGCCTATCGCCCTTGCACCGTCCTTTGCGGTGAGCCTTTTTCCATCTAGCGTAACCCAAATGTTCGATCTCCGATTTCGGGTCTGATCGGCAATTGTGGCCCATCGACAGTTCCCCGGCTCATAGTTCAGATCGTTGTCAATTCGGTCCAGCGAGTACGCTGGCGATGGGCGTGGCCCCATGTCAGCGAGAAAGCTCTCGTAGCTGTTGAGCCATCGGTCACAGACGGTAATCCCGCGACCTCCCCAGTCTGCATATCCCGGCAACGTTGATCGGTAGCAACGCGCCTTTGCGCCTAACCACGCTCGATATTCTGGAGAACCGGTCTGGCCGTGCTTCGTCACCGCCTTAAGCAGGTTTTCTCCGCCAAGGCAGCCGCAGCTTTTGCTATTGCCGGAAATAAGAGAGGTGGCGTGGGGCCAGCTTTCGCCGCCGCAATCGCATTGACAGTGCCAGGTAACGCGGCCACGCTGGTTAGGTCCCGGCTCAATGGCAACGAGCCGCCCGAACCGCTGACCAGCTAACTCTAATCGACGTGTCATTTAGCGCCTCCGATACTACTGAGACACTAAACGTCATTGCGGTGATTGAACAGCGGGAAATGGGAACGACGGTAACAACGCCGGGGCCGTCTAGTGTTCGGGTTGATACGCCACCCGCTGAGGAGCCTAAGTAGGGAGGCTAGAGGCGGGCTCTACGGGGATTCCAGCCGCAAGCCCGACGCTGCACATGTCGGCGGTTCCGCGCCCGCCGGGAAAGAACTTGATGCGGTCGGGCGAGAAGGCGGCGAACATTCTGCGGTTTCGCTTTGGGCCCGCCGATCTGCCGTGAGCCTTCCAATGGGCGGGGAACGCCGAACCTCTGACGCCGCGCGCCTTGGCCCACTCATAAGCAAGCTGGTCCGCACCTTGGAAGCGGGGGTCTTCCGGGTCGTATCCGACGCAAATCGCGAGGTTGGGATCGGCGGCTAGTTCGCGGTCCAGCTCACCCCAGACGTGGGCCTTGTCGGCATAGTCGCGACCTCCGCAAACCAGAAGCCTCATATCCCACCCTGAGAAGTAGGGCGGCGACCCAACCGAGATAGCCCAGTCCATAGCCGCCGCCCAGTTAAGCGCCCGGTGATCAACCCGGACGGCCTCCGCAGAGGTCTTCCAGTGTGCAGGCGTGTAAGCATCCTTACGGGTAGCTTCAACCCATCGCCGGAGCAATGGGCCGTGCAGCGCCGCCGCAACCCTTCCAAATTTCCACAATCTCCTCTAACATTCAACCCTCTGAGTGAGAATGACGCATGAGCCGCTTTGACCAATGCCTGCCGCTGATCCTCGCGCATGAGGGCGGCTATGTTGACCATCCGAAAGACCCGGGAGGAGCAACGAATCTCGGCATCACGCTCGACACCTTGTCCGCTCACCGGGGCCGGAAGGTTACGAGGGCCGATGTGAAGGCGCTCACCGTTGCGGAGGCGGGGGCGATATATTTGCGCAACTACTGGCACGCGGCCTGCTGCGATCAGCTTCCGCCGGGCGTGGATTACATGATCTTCGACCTGGCGGTTAACAGTGGCGTCGGACGGGCCCGGAAGTATCTCCAGCGGGCGGCGGGGGTGGCAGATGATGGGATCATCGGCCCGGCCACGCTGGCGGCTGTGAAGGCCCGCAAGCCGCTGCAACTGGTCGATTCCATCAGCGGCTTGCGGGATGCGTTCTATCGGGGGCTGAAAGAGTTTCCGACGTTCGGCAAGGGGTGGCTGCGTCGGCTGTCAGAAGTGACGGCCAAGGCTCGGGAGATGGCCGCATGAACCGCCCCCTCCGATACACAACCGGCGAGAGGCTGTTTATCATCGTCGCCGTTATCGTGATCATGACCGCTGGGGCTGTTGTCGGTCCTGTTGCGGCTTGGGTGTGGCGGATGATGGTGGGGTGATGGGAATACTCCTGCTGATCGTGAAAGGCGGCTGGAGGTTCTTCACCGGGCCCGTAGGCCGCTGGATAGCCCTCGCGCTTGCCGTGCTGGCGCTTCTGGCAGGCGTTCACCATCACGGGGTCACTCAGGGTCGGGACGGAGAGAAAGCCGCTCAGGCGGCCCGTATGGAGCGGGCGCGTAAGGATGTGGCCCGGCGGGAAGCGAAGGCCGTCCAGATCACCGACCAATCCCGCGCCAACCTGGACCGCGAGAAGGTCCGCATCCAGACTCGAACCGTCACGTTGATCAAGGAAGTTGTCCGATATGTCACGCCTGCTGCTGACGCTCGCTGCATCGTCCCTGTTGGCTTCGTGCGCCTCCACGACGCCGCCGCCGGTCAGACAGAACTTCCCCCCGCCGCCGGTGGACCTCTCGACGCCCCTTCCGGGGTTGATCTCTCTTCCGTCGCCTCTGTCGTCGCCGAGAACTACGGAACCGCCTTCCAGTGGCGCGCGGAGGCCCTGACTTGGCGGGCTTGGTATCGGTATCAGAAGGCAGCTTGGGATAGCCCGCCGCCTTAACACGTTTCCCGGACGTGTATAGGAAACCGGCCTTTCGTTAACACATCACGCCCGCATCCTTCACAGGGGGAATTATATACGTGACAAAGCAGGACTGTTTTCGTAGTGATTCCGCCCGACAGGCCGGCGCTTTATGCGGCTCGCGCTTTGATGATGCGGGCCGTCTCAGCTTCGAGACCCAACAGGACGCTCTCGACTACGCCAGCCATCTGACGGAAAGCAGCCGTCGCAGGCTTGCCGCCGAAAACTTCCACGTCGCCGACCTCTACCGTCAGGGCCGGGCTGTAGCCGTCCTTGTAGTAGCCCCCCGGCTCCACCCGGATCATTTCAAGCTCGTTGCGAGCGCCGTTCCAAACGTTCGTTCCAGTGCGCGCGGGGCCTTTGATGTTGACGCGTGTGCCGTCAAGAAACCCGCCGTCCGCTCGAAGTTGGATCGAAAGGACGCGTTGGTGCTTGTTAGGTCCAGCAAGTCGACCGATCGCCCAGAGTTCGTCGTTCCCTCCAAGGTGAGGTTTGAGCCCGCGGATGAAGGCGGCCAGCGCATCGGGTGCCCCTTTAAGCCTACTAGCGATCTGTCGATCCAAGTCCTCGGGGTCTTTCCCCATAGGAAAGTGAACGTGCTTGACGCTCCGCATCCCGAGGGCGAGACAGGCATCGCTGGCGGCCTGATCCAAGGCGTCTCGGAGATGGTTGACTGTTCTGTATGCGGGCAGCCGCAAGGGACCCAGGCTGGCACTTGTGAATCGGGCGCAGACCGACTCTTGGCCGGTCTCACGATAGAAATGTCGGACGACGGTGTAAGGGCGGTCCTCAACGAAAGCCTTGAGGGCGACTTCAAAATCCTCAATGCTTTTCTTAGCGCCGTCGAGGACTAGCCGGGCTCTTGTCGGTCATGGCTTCGCGGATGCGATGGGCCATGAACCACGCGGTCTTGTAGGTCACGCCGAGCGTGCGGCCGATCTGGTGAGCCGAGATACCCTTCTTGCTGGACGACATGAGGTAGGTCGCCAGCAGCCACTTGTTCAGCGAAACCTTGGAGCGCTCGAAGACGGTTCCAACGGTGATGGTGAACTGCTCGCGGCAGGCGTTGCACTGGTAGAGCCCGGCGCGGTGCGCGGAGCCCTTCAGAGCGGTCGCCTCGTCCACGACGCCACAGTGCGGACAGATCGGACCATGCGGCCAACGGGTGGCTTCAAGGTGTTCGCGGGCCTTGTCGGCGTCGGTGAAGATCGGTGCGGTCAGGTTCATCGGTCGGGCTTTCTCTCAGTGAGAAAACCCTATCAATTCGGTCCTGCTTTGTCACGTATATAATTCCCGCGCATTGCGGGGTTCGTGGACAGGCCCCGCCGCAGCAATCAAAACCCCGCGAA
>ERZ869925.639-NODE-639-length-22756-cov-5.742478_pt1 | contig 22756 bp, 27 predicted proteins | sample MGYA00579311_ERZ869925 | MGnify/ENA primary metagenome ERZ869925 (study PRJEB32216, sample SAMN09231817) | wastewater metagenome | place: USA: Maryland | collected 2016-07-30 | study: EMG produced TPA metagenomics assembly of the PRJNA472060 data set (Reclaimed...
CACCTGTTGACATCAACGTTACAAAACGAACTACTGAAGTAAATCTTCCAAATACATTCCATGCATCACCGCTAGGCGTATGTTTAATTTGCCCAAAGGTTACACTTCTTGGATCATAATCAACTTCAAACTCATCATCTAATGCAAATGCTGTCATAATTAACGCACCCATGCCAATTGCCCCTGCAAATTGCTGCGCTGCATATTTTCTCATTTCAGGCGACAGGCTACCATAGTATCCCTTTTTACCACCTAATACAAAATTACCTATATCTCCTAATCCTAATAAATTAACAGTAGAAGCAAGCATTTTTGGCGACCACAAGAACGCGCTTACAATGCCGCTTGACTTTTCAAGATTCTTGTGCAACTTGCCTCGACCCGTCATTTCATTAATCACTCTAGCTACATCTTGATAGTCTTTTTCGCTATTATCAATTGTCTTACCTTCTTTCTCAAGTTCAGCAATTTTTTGTAAAAACATCTTTGTTCTTACATAGTTTCCTGCACTTGTCGCTATTCTTTCAAATGGGGCATTAATAAACTTAGCTGGGACAACCTTTAATTTACCTACCCCAATTTCTCTTTCCAATAAGTTGGTACCACCCATAGACTCCTCTCTTAACTTATCTCTAAGTGATCTTGGATCTAATATATCAAGCCCTGACTTTTGGATTATGTTCCATAACTCTTTATCCTCATGCAATGCTGCAATTTCTCTCCTGAATCTAGCCTCATTAAATATTACCTTTCTTTGCTCATTTAAAACTTTTGGCAATAGCAATGGATTTCTTAATATAGCTGGGCCAAGTTGAACAAATATAAACGAATCATCCACTGTTGAAAGTAAAGCCTTTATAGTATTTCCCACTTCTGGAATCCACTTTTTAAATAACTTAGTAACAAATGGCGTTTTCTTCATTTCATCCTGAACTAAAGCTAATTCGAATTCATGCTGCTTGTCCGCTAGTTCATTAACAGAATCCAAATAAGCATCATATTCTTTTGGATATTTCTTTTTAAATTCAGGGTTTTCTAAAAACGAAGGTGCTTTTGTTTCTTTTTCAAACTCGCCTTTTTGTATTTTCTCCTCAATCTCTTTTGCCTTTTCAAGATTTTTTTCTTTCAAAGACTCTAATTTAGATAAATCATAATACCCGGTTTCCTTTTTAAGATCTTTTAATTGATTTCTTAATTCTGTTAACCTTTGATTTTGCTTTATTTTAGCCTTTTCTTCTTTTGGACTACCCGCCATTACATCCTCAATTTGCGCAATTAAATCAGCTTCTTTTTTAAGTTCTGCTCTTTTTAATTGTGCCTCAGAAAGCATTGGTCTTTCTTTGCTGTACCTTCCGGCAATGATGTCAAATATATCTTTTTCTACAAGTCCATCAACCTCATCCCTTAAATCAACATATATTTTACTCACTATTTCAGCAAGAGAATCAACGCCTTCTTCTACATACAACTTCATTAACTTTGTTACATCAGGAGAAATAGCTATCAATTCCTTAGCATAAGGCACAGGAACAAAATTCAATTCTTCTCCAGATCTAGCTTTTTTAAGTTTATCTTTTATTGTTTGTAAAATAGACTCTCTTTCTGACTTATAATCTTTAGTTTTCTGATATGTCTTTCTTGCTTTCTTTTCTTCTTTTACTACATTTTCAGCAAGTAGCTTGGTATTTAATTCGTCATTTTCAATGAACTTAGCCTCTGTTACTTCTTCTTGCTTTTTAACTTCGTTGTACTGCTTTTCAACTTCTTTTCTTTGCTTTTCTGTAAGCTCGTCAACACCAACAGATTTCATTTTAGCAACTACAAAGTCAGCAAGTGTTTCTCTTGGTTCAGCCACATCTGCCAATGATCTTAATGCTCTACCTGCTTGAGAGTTAGCAATATCATTTAATTGAGTATACTTAATTAACTTTCTTTCTAATTCTGCGCTTGGATTGGCATCATATTCCTGCTTTAGCTTTGCAACGTATATTTTTCTAATTTGATTCTCAATAGGAGTTGGTATATATCCTTTCTGCATTTTATCAAGCAGCTTATCTACATTGTAACCCTTTTTAAGCATACGAACCGCTTCATCAGTCCATTGTTCAAATGTTTGTTTCTCTGATTCATATTCAGGCAAACCTAAAAGCAATCTTCTATCTTCATTTGCAGCAATGGTTATCGCCCCATCCCAGCCTTCCTTAACATCTTCGGCTTGTGTTGCTTCACCTTCTCCGGTAACATCTTCCCCTTCGACTCTTGGTTCCACTCGTTTACGTTCACCCATTGCTTCTCTAGCTTTGCTCGGTTTGCTTGGAAGTACCTCCTCTGCGATTCGCTTTTGTACGGCATCTTTTATATTTTTAAGTGTTTGTAAATCATAATCTGCTTTGATTAACTTAATCATATCATCTACCTCAAAATCGTCTATTGCTTTTTTGTTAGCTTCCCCTCTTACCTTGCCTTTTACAAAGTCTTTCTTTTTCTTCATCGATCTTGCGGCTTGGAATTCATCTAAATCATTCTCTACACCCAATATCTCCTTAACAGCCATTTTAGAAAATTCTTCAAAAGTAAGGTCTTGAAACTCTTGCTCTGTTAAATCCTTGAATCCTGTTAAGCTCTTTATTTTAGTCCATAATGTCTTTAACCAATCTTTAAATGATTCTTTCTTAGACTCTACAACAAATTGCGCACCCTTGTCGCCAATAGCCATCGCTAGCGCTTCATTTTTAAAATAATCTGCCTTTTCAACATCAGTCATGCTTTCTACTTGCTGTTGGTAAAACTTACTTTCTTTTACCTTTGCTAAGTAAGGGGAACCCTCAACCAATTGCATACCTTTTGCATAAATCTTTGGATCGTTTGTTTTTGCCCATTCAACCCAGATATGACCTGCTTCATGTATGGGGGTATTTGGATTCAGTTTTTCTCCATTTAAATATATTTTGTTTTTGTAAGTAAAGCCAAGAATATCCGCATCGGGGGTAGACATAAATTTTGTAAACTTATCTACATCCTTATTTTCAATTTTAGCTTTTTTGCTTCTATTGTATATATCTCTAAATTCTGGATCACTTAATGGCTTTTGACCTTTAAATCTATCCAACATCTGAATACCCCCAAACGAACCGCCATCTAAATGTAATGGCTGGCCATCTTTTAATCCCCAGTTTCTTTTAGCTTTAAAGTCATTCCACAATAAGTCGTAATTAAATATATCTGACATTTCATATTCTTCAATTACTTCTTGCAATTCTGGGTTATGCTGATCAAAGTCTTTTTGCGAAAACTTTTGTATTCTATTTAAAAGATCATTTAATTTATCAAATCCTTTTGTTGCTTTTAATGGAGGCTCAATCTTTTCAACTACAACATAATTCAATCCTCTTTCAAATGATTCAGGGATAATAGATCCTGACAAATAATAATCACCTTCGTAAATATTTTGTTCTAATCCTCTTGGGGTTTTTGCAACTTTTAATACCTTGCCATCACCAAGATCAAATACCACCCTGTCGCTACCTGCTCCTATTTGTTTTAATTTAGGTATATCAAATCTTTCTCTAGCCACCTGATCTGTATCATATCTATATGCGACAGGCATATCGTTTGTGCCTCTAAAACCTGCTTCAATTTGATATTTAACATCTTCTCTAATATCTTTTAACTTTGCCTCTAACGCTTTTGAGTCTTTTGCAACAAACGGCTTTTGAGCATCTTTGCCAAACATTTTTTTCAATGCGTTGCCAATTCTGCCAATAATACCGCTTGTTACTTCTGCCGGAGCTGCTTCTTTTGTTGCTGTATATTTATTATAAGCATTATCTATTGTCTGTCTTAGTTTCTTGGTATTGTATCCAAGTTCTTTAGCAATTGCTTTTTTAATTTCAGATAATGAGGTAGTGCCTTCGTTGATATAGTCTTTTACTATTTCTTGCATTTGGGCTACTTCTTCTGTTGTAGCTTCTTGAACCGCAAATGGAGCTTCTTCCATACCATCAATATCCACATCTTCATCAAATGGCACAAAGCCGCCCTCTAATTCAACTGGGGCAAGTTCTTCAGTTCCTTCTTCAATACCCCTTCTTTCCTCAAATGCTAATTGCTGTTCTTCCATTGACTTACCCTTGAGGCCGCCTTCATGCTCGATTAATGCTCTTGCAGCATCGGCTCTTGTAGGATACTCCGAAATCAATGCCTCTAATTCATCCTTAATATCTCTAGTGGTTATTTTATCCTCTAATCCTTCTGGTAAATTATTCCAAATATCATTTACTACATCGTCAATTCCTTTTACCAATCCATTTTTACCTACTTTTTCATCTCCTTCTTTTTCAGCTACATAATCTCTTTTTGCTATTTCTTCAGGAGTAGCTTCTTTAACATTCAATCTTGCTCGTCTGCCACCAAACAAATCTTTTATAGAATTCCAATCTAGAGCATCTGGGCTTTGATTCATCCAAGACAATGCAAAACCCCTTGCGTCTGTTGGGGCAATTTTAGCAGCTTCCTGTCTATTAACTCTTTTTTGAGCCGCACTTACGGCGCTTACTGAAACCTCTTTTGGCTGTGGAGCAAACTTAGTTTTAAATGCTTCTAATTTAGATTTAACCTCTGGCTTTACTTGTTTTACTTCTGCTGGCTTAACTTCTTCAGTAACTACTGTTTCTTTAACTTCAGGAGCTACATTCGCTTCTGGCATAATTACAGAAGGAGTTTTGCCTTGTTGTTCTGGAGTTACTACTGTTGTTTCTGCTGGGATATTCTCCTCTGGCATAATAACAGCAGGCCCTTTGCTTGGCTCTACTACTTCAGGAGCTATGTTTTCTTCTGGCATAATAACCGAAGGTGTGGTTAATTCAGTTTCAAGCTGTCTTGCTTGTATAACCTTATTAATTTTATCTTCGTTTGCTTTATAAAAATCAACATCTTCTAAAGGAACTAATTCTTTATTACTAATCTTGTCAGCAAGTTCATTAATTTTTATTTTTTCGTCTTTTGCTACTTTATTATCTTCTTCAATTTTATTTTCAAATTGCTGAATTTGATCTTGTATTTGCTTTGCTTCTGTCGTCTTTCCATCTCTTTTAAGCAATCTGGCTTTTGCGCCCATTGCATTTAGCAAAAAACCAACGCCAAAGCCAACGCCACCAGAAGAAGTTAAATCTTCAAATATATTTTGGTTTATATTATATACATCCTTGGCTGTTTTATTAGAGTATAACTGTTGTAATACCTCTGTTGTCATTTCTTCCAATCCTCCAGTAATACCAGCAACTCCTTTTGTTTTTACGTAATTAGCAATGCCTCCAGATGTAGCTTGATTAAATCTCTTTAAAAATTGCATAGTAGGTATCTTTTCCAATACAGAACCTACGGCAGCATTTTTATAAAATACTTCAAATGCTTGATCGTCAGTTGCGCCAAGCTCTTTTGCCTTTTCAAATTCAGCCTGCCCCATAGAAAGTCCAGCGCTTACAGAAGTCGGGCTAAGCAAATCGGATGCTAATCCCTTTGCAGCGGCAACTCTCCCGGCTGCCTGCGGAGCAAGTTGAGTAGCAGCAGACGCAGCTTTCATACCACCCGTTGCACCAGCTGTTAATACTAAAGATCCAACTTGTCCAAATGCTTGTGCAAATTGATCGGTTAAAGTGTTCTTAAATTCTTCATCTTGGGGAGCTAATTCGTCAATAGTTTTATTAAAATAATCACCAAAATCAATCAATGCTTCACTTACAAAACCTTTACCAGAACCGCCCAAAACCTTAGCAGTTGCTCCTTGCAATGCGGTTCCTAAGCCCTTTACTGGATTACCAACTAAATTTTTATAAAACCCTCTATCTAAAGCAGAAACAGTATTTAATAAATACCCTTGCTCTTTTCTTTGCTTTTGCACCTCGGCAGATGGCATCTTAAATCCTTCTTGCGCGAATTTTAAACCTTGAGAAAATTTATCTTGAGGCTTAGGGGCTAACTGAAACTTATCTTGAGATGGTAATGGTGTAACCGAAGATCCTAAAGGTGTAGGTTCTTTTTTTTTTAACTGACCTCCAAATTCAGAAAAAGGATTATCTGAACTTGCTTTTGCTTTTAACTCTCCACCAAATTCAGAAAAAGGATTTTGATCTGCCATTTTTATTTTCTTTTTGCGTTCGGATATTTTTTCTTAAATGCTTCCCAATTACTAGCTGGGATGTCGCCTTCTTGACCGTTTAAAATTACAGTAATTTTTCCACTTTCAACAGGCTGGTTTTTTAAAACTTCTGTTTTCCCTTTTGCCGTAGGTTGAGCTTCTAAATTAATATCTAATTTGGACATTGGCGCAATCATAGTTCCAAGTTTTCCAGTTTCTGTATCAAATTCATAAATAGAAATTTGACCTTTTTCATTTCTCTTAATAGCTATTTCACTTTGAGATAATTGGTTATCCCCTTTAGCTTTTCTTGCGAAATCTAATATAATACCTTGTGTAGTTGAAGATAGTTGATTAAGTGGAGCTGCCATTCCTTCTTTTCTTGAATCTACTAGCTTTTCTATCTCTGGATATACATTTACAGTTGCAGTAGGCTCTTTAGGAATATTTATATTAGTAATTGGCGCACGAGTGCTGCCTGTTGGATAGAATTGACTTTGGTCTAATGTAGATAGTTTATCATACAATACATTTCTTTTGGCATACTCTTTTTCAGTAGGGTTGAACTGGTCATATCCCGGAAACTTATCTCTTGTTGCTTGTATTAACTCAAGATTTGTTTTTGGCTCTTGCGAAAATCTATCATAAACTTCCGTGTCAATAATCTTAAATGGGACTTTTGAAGATGAAGGAATAGCCTCTGGAGGTAGCGTACTAGACTTTATTTCCAACGAAGGCTGCATACCCTTTTTCAAAAATCCACCCGGGGCGTCCTCTTGTTTAAAAGTTGGTTTTTTCCAAAAAGGTATAGTAGCTTCAAATTTTACATTTTCTGTTGGCGTACCAACAAAAACAGAAGATTTTTCCATTCCTTTAGGAGCTTGTATAGCTTCTGTTAAATTTTTGCCACCTCTTATATATTTACTTAAATAATCTGGATTAGCCAAATTAGTCAAAACCTCAGATTGACCTACTTCTAATGGGTTTACAAAACTAGTTCCATCTTTTAATCTTCTGTTTATTACATCTTGTCTATAATCTTTTAACAAACTAGATGTATCAATATCTGGGAATTGTTGTTTTAAAGTTTTAGCAATTTCTTCAAAATTTTGATGCTCCATTTTTAAAGCATTCATACCTTCTGTTGTAGAAGCTATTTCTTTATTTACCCCCTCCATAATATCAGCTAAACCAACTTTACCTTCTTTAGCCAATTGAATATATTTTAATTTAATATCATTTGCGCTTTTATTACCAATAGCATTGGCTACATCATTTGCGGTCTGGTATTTTGACAAATCAGACAACTCTTGTATAGTTTGCATTTTTCTATACAATTGCGCTTCATCTCTTTCTGCTTTTCTTTCAGCTGCTTCTTGTTGACGAATTTGCATTTGAGCAAGATTTTCACCTTGTCTTTGCACCTGTTCTGTCGCCGACTGAAGTGCTTGCCCTGGGGCTTGAAACATATTTGGAAGCGTTACCGCATAACTACCTAAATTTCCGTTTGCCATTTTTTATTATTTTATTAACCCGGCTAATATTTTATTATAATCTTTTGCGTTTTGATAATTCCCATATTGCATTATACCACCAGCTATGTCGCTTGCCCCGCCGAATATATTACTGATGCCAGATTGGCGTAATGCATTTTGTGCGTTTGCGTCAAATTGGAATTTCATCATTTTATTTTGCTGAACCTTATCACCCTCTGCAATTGATTGAGCATATGCTCTACTCAAATTATCAAACATTCCCATTTTTTGCTGACCTTCTTGAGCTGCAAGATTTGATAGTGCGGCATTAGTTCCAGCTTGAGATCCGGCACCTAGTGCCAACAATGTTGCAGAATCAGTTGCACCTCTTTGACCTGCTGCCAGTTGATTAGCTTGAGCTGCTTGAATATTAGCTTGAGCTTGACTCATGCCCGGCGTTCTGCCATAAAACAATTGTTGAGCTGCGCCTAAGTTTTGTCTAGCTAAAGGGTTTTCTTTGTATTCTGCAAATTGAGGGTTTAATTGGTTGGCCTTATTCATTTGACTCATTCCAAATATACCCTTACCTAAAGCACTAGCTCCGCTTATAATTGCGCCTATTGTCATCGGGTCCATATACTAATATTTATTTAAAATTAACATTTTTATTGATTACCTAAAATAAAATTTTGACCTCTTGAAAGGTTAAATCCTACATCTACAAAATTAACATAAATTATTGAGTCGTAAGATTGCCATTCGGCCATAATTTGAGGAATTTGAGAAAGTATCACATCTCCATTAAGCATTTTCTCATCTGGGGTACCTGTTGCATTTGGAGATAGTCTATCTCTTAAGAATCTTCCGTAAAATATACCCTCTTGGCTTACAAACTCTGTTTCTGTTAAATCTGTAATTTGAGTATTTGGCAATGTGGTATATAATACTGTGTAGTCTGGAGCTTGATTGCCTTCAACTACTAATTCTGCCATATCCTTTAATCCGCTTAATGGCTGGTTGATTACCCAACACACTCTTACAGGGTATTGCGTACCAAACCAAGTGTTCCACGTGGAAGTATTTGTATTAAACTCATACAAAGCGCCATTTTTAAATCCAAACATTCTATTTTCAAAATATTCGTATTGCTCAGCTATGAACTGATAGTCGCTTTTCCATTGATTGTCTTGTAAATGGAAAACCACCGTTTTTGCCAAACTATCTGATATATCAAATCTATTTATAATAGAACTTGCATATGACGGCACGCTTGAATAACTAGGCAATGTATCTGCATAATTTTCATAAATCAATCCCGGCAATGATATTCCAAATTCTTTATGAAATGGATCTATGTATGTTGGGATATGATGAAAACCGTTTATATTATCTAAATTATTAGAATTTGCAGCTAAATAGCCTTTTGCATAATTCTTGAAAAGTCTTTCCATTTTAAAAGAACTAATCGGGAATACACCTTTTGAGCTATATTGAGCTATTTGACCATTATTAAGATCGTACCAAAAGATTACACCAAGATATTCAACTACTGTTTCTGGCTGTGTTGTCCCCAACATACCCTTTAGTACGTTAATTGTACCTATAACAGCCACATCTTGAGCTAAGAAGGCATTTTGTGATGCTCCTACCACCTGAACTTCTCCAAGGTAACAAGACGCCGTTTGAAACGATCCAATAGCCAACATAATAACGCCCTGTTCTGTTGTTTTAGAAGCAAGTTGCAATTTTTGTATGCTACCCATCCCTAATGGAACAGTTTTGTAATTTAAAACCTCAAATGTACTAAGCCCATTGTTTGATGTACCTGTTGTATAAACATTTGAGAATCTTATTTCATATTCATTTTGAGCTTGACCAAGGTTAGTAATAAAGTTAGCCCATCCTGAATTAGTATTCCAATATTGCCACATTTTATCAAGTGGCGACATGTTTTCTGTAAAATAGTTGGTACTTCCCCCGTCTATTCTTTGTAAAATATACGAATCACCTATTAATTGACCAGATGTTGTGCCATACTCTCTTGTTGCCAATTGTGGATCAACTATTTCATAAACAGGACTTGCTTCATAATATGGTTCCTGAGTTGAGCTTTTTCTTGGGGTGTATATTTCAATAACCGCATAAGTTGTCGTTGTAACAGCTCCAAAATCAAATGCCTCTACTAAAACATAATCACCATCTTGGCCTAAAACTTGCACATTATAGCTTTGAGAAGCTCCTGCTATTCTGCACATATCCCCTTCAGTATAATTATAACCTAACCCAATAGAAGTTAAACTTGAAATATTTAAAGCTAAAGCATAAACGCCAGCTGAGTAAGTCCCGCCATATGTATATCCTCCTCCTGTTGCCTGATCTTGCTTAGTTGCATATTGTGCGCCATTTGTTGCTATTTGAACAAAACTACTTTGAACTAAATTCTTGGTTTGAACAATTTGATAATAATATGCCCAATCAGGTATTTCAGTTAAGGCGTTAACATTACTTAAAGTCCAGTTTAAATATTGAACAAATGTAGTTTGATCATCTACAAGGTTTCCTAAAGTGTAGCTAGTGCCATTTTGTACCACTCCAGATCTTCTTCTAAATCTATCATAAAAAACTACTGACATATTATATATGCCACTTGTTTTAAATACAGTTTGAGTAGTAAAACTAGTAACATCATTATTAATAGTTACATAATATGATGGAGTTGAACCTGAAGTATAAGTAAAACTTGGGTTACCAAAATACGGATAATACCATTCGTAGTTTGTATTAGCCGGGTTGTAATTTGCAGCATACCATGTTAAGAAATTACTTTCAAATGCGAATTGGCCATCAGCATCAGATAAATCCAATGGTGTAGGGTATGTGTTATAATAATTATTTTTATACGCATTGTAATAATATGTAGTATTGACTTCCCCTGCGGCGTATAAATATCCTACAACCTCTGATCTTACATCACCTGTATCAAATTTGTTTCTAATAGCAATATGATATGTTTTAACAACTGCCACAAAGCTATTACTCGAAGGAGTAGTAGAAGTTGCAGAAGCAATTGTCAAACTTGTTGTTAATGGGGTATCATATCCTGCTAAATTATTGGCTAAAAATAATCTAGCTGTTGCTGTTTCTAATGTTTTGCTTTTTAAAGGGACAAGATCATATGGTATTGATGATTGAGATGAACTTAATGGCACACCTACAACATCATTATAAAAAGAATAAGATAATTGATTTGTTCCTTCGTTATGTTCAAATATATCTAATGCGTCTGCTGGGTTGTTTTTATCAAATGTTTTTACAACATAAATAACATTTGTAATAACATCTTTGGCGCAAATATTAATTTTTTCTATTTCACTTTCTATATATTCTGAAAAAGGTATACTGCAAGAAATATAATTGTTTGTTTCACCCGGCGTATTAAAATTCATTAAATTACTAAACGCCGATAATCTTGATGTTTCATTATCAACAAAGTCATAGTAATATGCCATTTGAAAAGCCGCATCTTCTACAAAATTATTATCATAAGCTACATCTTCCGCTTTATTTACATCTAATGCATAATAAGGTGGTCGTCTAATTATTGTAAAAGTAGTATATGGGATGCCGCCAGATGGAATTTCATACGCCGTTTCGTTCGTAGAATAACCCGCTTGGTTGGTCTTAATCCCCTTATCAATATTGATTTTCTTGGGTTCATTGTAATTGTCTGACCAATACAACACCCCATTTATTACCTTACAATTGCGATCTACTCTATAATCTTTATTAAAATTTAAACCGTCTTGTATTTGACTATCATAAATTACTGCATAAACTTGGTTAGCCACCATGTCATAACAATAAATACCATGATCTCCCATAGTATTATAAACAAGCCACAAAAGTCTTTGATTTTCAACATCAATACAACTCCCAATTGTGATATTTGAACCATAGGGAGGATATTTAGACTGAGGTATTGAAGTGGTTCCCGGAACGCCTTCTACGCGATTGTTTCTACCATATTGGGTTACACCAACTCTGCCATTCATTACCCTTAAATATTGAGTATCCTCAATTAAGTGTAAACTATCATCTTGGTTTGCCCCTCCTGTAAATATCTTTTTATTTCTGATCATTTCAATTATGATTTTGGTGCGCCCATTGTATTTTTTTGAACTATTCTCTTAATCTTCTCTACACTCCAGTCTGATTTTCTAGCTCTTAATATTTTTCTTTCTTTGATATAACTATTTTCAGCTAATTGTCTTTCACCCATATTATAAGTTCTATTATGAGCTTTCATTTGAAATTCAATATATGCCTGAATTGTTCTAATTGCATATGGATCTATCTGAGTTGCAGCATCTGCCGATTGCCCATCAGAAACATATTGTAAAATTATATTTTCAACATAAAATTTCTGATCCAATTGTATTTGGTTTCTTTCTTTAAAAACCTGAAATGTATCTTCTTGATACCCTGCTCCTAAACCAAAAAATCTACCAATATTTTCACCATAATCATTATAGTGAGTGGTAAACCATTGAGCATATGGCAATGCGCCATAATACAATTGATTTTCATTTGATCCTGGAGGCGTGGTTGTATCTTGCCAGTTTTGCTCAGCATAATTTTGATTTGTATCGTAACTAATCAATGGATTTAATGTACTTGTTGGCACAAGCGGTCTGATTCTTTGACCAATCATAACTCCAACAGTTATATAATCTTGATAATCCTCTGGCAATTCTGCTGCATTAATTGTTTGATCTACCGGCAATATTTTTGTATTAATTACCCTTAAATCATCAAAGGTTAATTCACGCAAACAATCTGCTGCATAAACCATAAACTGCATATACCAATGCAGCGGATATCCTCTTTTAAGTAAATAGTTTTTTACTATAAAATCTAAACTAGCTGTTGTCATCTTTAATTAGTTTTACTTTGTAATTCACTATAACTGTTTACAATTCCTGTTTCTGGAACTATTGGAGCAAATTTAGCGAATACCTTTTCTATAATTTCTTCTTCCATATTAGCTGGTATTGGTAATGGATCTGTATTTGAATATAAAGATATATCCATAACCACCAAATACATATTAACCTCTGTTACATCAAGAAGTGTAATATCTTTTGAGAATATTACTTCATTCCTTCTTACTTCATAATAAACACTTCCTAATAAATCGTTTAATAACTTATCTGCTTTTAATAAAGCACCTTGACCAAGAGGTACAGGCACATAATCTGTATCGTTTGTATTTACTACTCTATAAACTCCCATGTTTCTAGGTAAAGAAATTGGGACTATTGGCAATTCTGCTTTTGCCTTATCGCCATAAGAAGTAACTGGAATACTTTCGTAAAAAGCTATCATTAAATTGTCTGGTATTGTTTCTCCCGTTGGCAATACTGCGCTGTAATATTGCGTTTGAAACATGGTATTAATAACCTGCTCAATTGCTTTTACCACATCTTCCATTTGAACAGATTGAGCTACATCTCGGTAACCCCCTGCTAATCTTAGCAATACCTGCTCGGCCATTAAAAACTTAGTACTATTAGCCATTTTTATTTAGTTTCTTGTGTTTGTAATTGAGCAAATTGCTGAATATCTTGTTCAGCCATGTTAATACCCCAAAATTTTAATGCACGCGCTATGATATTATTTATATAAACATCTGTAAACTCTAATTGAGTACTAGTGCTTGGATTATAAGTAATAGTTCTTCCTGTTTGAGTATATCCTAAAACGGGAGCAGCCGGTCTGCGTAAATAATTATAAAAACCCGTTTGTGTTGTTTGTGGATACAATTGAAAGCCGGTTGATCTATCCTTTGCAATTGGTTTTGCCGTTGATACTGGTCTTAACTGGCTAGTTAGTGCAAATGGCAATTCATCTTCATTTACAAATCTAACAGCGTTTATTGTACTACCGGTTACTGTGTAAGGGTTACCAATCAAGTGCAAATAATCTGAAGCAAAATCAACTGAGCCATCTGAATTAGAAGTAAACTGAACTTGCATTCTTAGCTTTCTAATTGCATCATGAATTATTTGAGTAACGCCATATTGAGAAAACCAATCTTCGGTCGCCTCAAGTTGTGCGTTATCAATAGTCTGCATCGCTTCGGGTATTGTGATAAACACACCCCTTTCTTTTCTTACGATAAAGACTAAGAAATTATATACATCATTAATGTTGTATGCCATTGTTTGTGTCCTCCCAAATTCCTAAAGCTCGATAGGATTTTATTAAATAATATTGTTTGTTGTTATATTCGTATTTCTCTAGAAATTGTGGTTCAAAACCAACAACATCTCCCTTTTTTATATTCATACCTTCCGGCACTGATAATACTTTTGCTCTATCGCCTAATCTTACTTTTGCGTTAATTGTATCAACTACGCCCATTTGCTGAATTACATCTTGTGGCAAATCAATATCAATTGGCTCAAGAATAATTCTATTCCCAACTGTTGTTAATTCTTCATTTTCTACCTTAGCAAATATATCTCTATAATCCGCTTTCCATACATCTTTTGATCCTGTATCAACAAGATTTTTAAAGAAAAAAGACTGAGTATTACCAAAGTTAAATTGAGCTTTCCATCTACTAATATCATGCTCTGAACCCTGGCATCCATCAATAAAATTTCCTCTTTTATCATGATAAGTACCTACCCAAATATGAGTAATCTTACCGGGCATCGCGACAATCAATAATGATTCTCCCTTCCCATTGGTAAACTTTTGATAGTATGGACTGTCTTTTGTAATCTCGGTAAAATAATCACCATCAGATTCAAATTTTCTTTCAGCTACAACAGAATAATCAAACAACACCTTGTCCCCTTCTTTTAATTTAGAAACAACTTTCCCGTCCGTGCCTTTTGGATTTTCTGGTAGTGAATAGATCTCTCCGACAACAGTTGCGTTCCATTCTGGTCGATATGATCCGTCAAGATATAGTTCTAAATCTCCCAATTTAATAGTATCCTGAATTGGCTTTTCTAGATTAAGAAATATATGATTTATTGGTTTTGCTTTCATAGTTAGCATAAAATTAGGTTTTTTATAGTATTTAAATTAAAAATGCCCTCAGATTTTTGAAGGCATTTTAAAATTTAAACGATTGCGTCAATATAGGCTTCGTCTGGTATTAACCTGTAAGGGCTGCCATCGACCTCGATATCTACGCCAACAGTATGGGCAAACATGATTTTATGATCAACTTTTACCAATTCGGCTTCATCGCCAACCGCAACAACAACACCGGTTGCAAAGTCTTTTTGTACTGATTCAGGCAAAAAGATTCCACCATCGGTTTGCTTTTTCTCTTTATCAACTTTTACTAGTACTCTTTTGTTTAAAGGCTTAAAATTCATTTAATTTAATTTTTGTGTTTTTTAATGTAATCTTTGATTTTAATTATTGCTTCTTTGTTTTTTGGATCTTTCAAATTTAACTTATATCTATAATAAATCCCAACGTGATTATACCTTGATCTAAAAAATACCTCCTGTCTTTCAACCACAGCTCCAAACTTTCTTTCTACTCCCCTGCCTATTTCTCTAGGTAAATTAGTACATCCAAAGTTCTCAAACCCATTCATAATTGATAATGTTTCACCTTTTAACAAGGCTTCGCATATTGAGGCAAGCTGTGTCATATTTAATTTTTTGGTTCAAATGATAATATGCAATACCCTGATTTTAAGCCATTTGAGCTAGAATCAACAGAATTAATTTTGTAAAGCAATTCATCTGACCATCCAGACACTTGCAATACTAACGTGTCGCCATTAATATATGGCCTTTCATTTTTTACAATAATAAATCTTTTGTTTCCGTTTAGTGCTTCTGTAAATAATTCAGAAGATACTTCCATTAAATGTGTCATGTGTTATATTTTTGGTTTTTTAAAATAGTTGTGATCGATACTGCCGCCGTCCATTTTATTGGGCAATACGAGGATGTCTGTGTCGTAAAAGTTCCGCACCATGCCAGATTCGTGCAATATGACTTTCCAAACAGTGTTGAGTTCAGTTCCGTAATCAATCCAAGCGATTGCTTTTCCGTTACCAAGCGGCGTTTTGACATAAATTATATTTCTTAATTCGTGAATATACATTAGAATGGAATTTCATCAGTTGTTTCAAAACCATTTGGTTGATTTAAAAATTCTTGACTTGATTCTTGTGCTGGCGCAGGCTTATTACTTGATAATAAATTTAATGAAATCACCCTAACATTTAATTGAGGCAAAGTTTCATTGTTTTTATTGGTATAAGTTTTAGCTTCTGGAACCCCCTCTACGTATACCTGTGTTCCTTTTTTCAAATACATAGCGACATTAACTTTATCAGTCCAATAAGCAGCGCTTACCCAAATAGACTTGTTAACCTCTATTCCATCTTTGTTTTTGTACTTTTCAGAATGAGCAACAGAAAAATTAATTACACTTTTGCCGTTTACATTGTTTACTGTGGCATCTTGTCCTAAATGCCCGATTACTTGCAGCTTGATCATTGTTTATTTGTTTTATATTAAAAAATTATTTCTTCCCCATCTTCATTTTCAAAAGGCACCCACCCTTGTGATGCTTCTTGACCTGATTCGGTTTTAAATGTTATATTCTTTTCATTCAAAAGTTTCTGCAATGGGTCTAAGCCATTGAAAAAGAACCTTCTAGTTTTAAACAACATTTCAAAAACAAAAAATCCTTTTTTACCAACTACTTTTTGTCTACGAATTTTTTTACTATGGAATTCACAAGTGGGATTTTGAGGATCTGTTTGCCCAAATGGTCTATGATAAACTAAAATATTATCAAGTTTATTATTCCATAATGCACCATCAGCAATATCAAAAACATCTGGACAAGGGTAGTTCCCGTCTGATGCTTTTTGCATTTTAACTGGGTGTGCAATTATCCAAAAGTAAACATTATTTGTTTGCGAAAATCTAGAAAATAAAGATAATACCCATTCTAAATATTTATCCCTTCCTCCAAAATTTTGATAATTATTTGCCAACTGATTAAATGGATCAATATCAACCCCGTCAACATTTTCTTTAACAATCAATTGCAAGAAAACTTCCATAATGTATTGTGGCGTTGGGGTTACATTTTTAGGATAAACATAGAAAATATGCTTACAAACAAAATCATACGTGTATTCATAAATTTGCCTTGATGGTCTATTTGGATTTGCCGGAGTACAATCACACCCAAGTAGAATTTCCACAAAATCATGATAGTATTCTTCTGGCGGATTATCTTCAGGGGAAAACGTAGCAAACTTTTCTCCATATAACAAAATCCTCATTGCTTGATACCATTTTTTCCAAGAAGATTTACCATAGTTACCGATACCCGTAAGCACTGTTATCTCACCTTTTTTAGGCTTAAAAGCAAAATCCATTTCCTTAACGTTAATCCCATTTACAGCCGCATATCCCTGCTCATACAATCCAAGCGCTTGTTCTTTTACGTCAATTCCATAAATTACATCATTCAATTTACCATCCTCGTCAATAACAGCAGCTTCAACCTTAACCTCTTGCTTAGATGTTTTATCAATCAAAATTTCTTTGTCAAAAGATGCACTACCAAACCTTGCTCTATTTGCCCTATAAGCTGATGCGATAGCATTGTCCGACTCTCTTTTTGTAAACTCTGAATTACTTAAAAATTCATTGTTTATCATTGAATTAGCGGTCATTTCATCTATACCATACCTGCAACAAGCTGAAGCCAATTTAAAAATAAAATTGTTTCTTTCACCGGTAACAAATGCTTCATTTTTGTTAGATAACCATGTTAAAAGTTTCTTAAAAATTTTATCATCATCATCTGTTTTTTCATAAACAACAATCTTTTCGGTCTTTTTTATCGTTTTAAAAACTTCCGCATTTTCGTTTATGTAAATTTCAGGATCATAACTTTCATAACAAACCCTGCTTGGATTGATGCCGCTTTTGTCAATATCAGGGAAAATATCCTGCAATGCTTGAAAATGCTCCCTATGCTTTTTACCATCTGCCACCTTGATTAGCGCTTTTAACCCATTACCGGACGGACTAACCCAACAAGCATAAACGAATTTATTGCTGATTATTTCAGTTTGACGATCCCTTAAATCAGAAATATTATCAAAATCCAAAACTATCAAACCGCTGTGTTTTATCAAATCAACATCTTGCCTATCTTTTTTGAATTTTCCAGAAAAACATACAGATGGCAAATTCTTCTTTAAATTGGCAGATTTTTCTTTATCGATAGTATTCCTTATCTCGGACACAGATAGGCGACTCCTGCCGTCCCTAATGCGGTTTAAACAGTATTCTAAGGTTACATAGTTAGGCTCCTTGGAGTAAATATTCTTAAAAATGGTTATCATGAATTAAATTATTGTTCAGAAATTATTTTGTAGTTTTTTCTAGCCTCTGCAAGTCCTTTTGGTAGTATTTCTTCATTTTTCAAAACAGGCGCTTTTATTGTCTTTCTAACCGCATCTATCACCCATCTTTTAATCGTTAAATAATCAGACTTTGTTGTGTAACCCTTTTCGATTTTATAAGATGAAAGAAAATCATATGCACTAGCAATTAAATCCGAACCGTACTCTTTTAATAGTTTTTCGTTTTCTTCTTCTAGCAAAGAAATGTTATCCCTGTATTTTATCTTTTTATTTACTTTACTTTTATTTACTTTACTTTGCGGCATTTCTGTAACAGAAACTCCGTTACTTACGACATTACTGTTTACAAATTTACCGTTTAAACGTTGTTGTTTCTTACTATTATCCTTGCTTTTACCTCTTTTTTCATATACTGGTTTTAATCTTTCATCAAGCGATTCAGAGCTAATAAAGCCGTTATTTAGGAATATCATCTCCAATTTGATACAGTAATCAATCACGTCCCGTATTTCTGTGGCAGAAACTCCGAAATCACCAGCCATAAGCTCAAATTCTACATCTGAATATTCAAAAACATTACCATCAATTCCTGTTAAATATTCCAAAATCATAGACCAAATAGCATATCCAATTATACCATATTTTGTACGGATTGCCTTTACTTTTCTATGATTCCTCATATCTCTATCGTGCGGAAAGTAATCACAGTAATTCTTTATTGGACGAGCCATTAGAATTTATTTAATCGTTAATAAAATCGGTTTTCAAAGCATCATTTATCCTGTTAATTTCAGGATCTGTAAATAGAAGTTTACCCTGCATTTTGCGAGATAATTCCGATTCTGGTATCTTGGCATTCAATGAAAGCCAACGCTGCGTCCTACCATCTAATGCATGCTTTATCCTTTCATGCAATGGTTGTTTAAGTTCTTCCATAAATATATTTTTTGCCAAAAGTAACCATAAAAATTAAAATTCCAAATATTTTTAATAATTTTTTAAAATAATTTTGTGTATTAATTTATTTAATTTAATTTTGATTTATGGAAAACAAAGAATTAATCTACGAATTAGCCAAAAGGCTTGATATGGTAATAGAAGTACATAAAAAGGGTGAGTATCAAGGAAGGTATAAATTCATAGATAATAAATTACATAAACTAAAAGAAAAACCAGAAAATGAGCCACAAAGAGAAAGCAGTAGAGATATACGCTAAGTTTTTTTTAAAATTAAAAAACATCCCATTTGAAGATCGCATTAAAAAAGCAAAAACCGAATCCATAATATACATTGAAAATAAGATTGCAAAATGCAAAGAACCAGAAGATCATTTTTATTGGGAATATCTAAAAGGCTACATAAAAAAAATTGATTTAAAATATAATAATGAGAAATTCAACAATAATAACAAAGAAAAAGAAGTGCATTAATTGTGGTAAAATGGATTACCATTTTTCTAAAAAGATGTGCAAACAATGCGCTACAATACATTCTACACAAAAAAGAATGGAAGAATATGAGGACGATGGAGAAAGTTTTCAGAATCTAGTACAAGATCTTGACCACGTATTTAGCCAATATATTCGATGTAAACATGCTGATAAAGAAGGCATGGCAGAGTGTTTTACTTCAGGCAAAAGAATGCGTTGGCAAGAGCTTCAGTGTGGCCATTTTATTTCTAGAAAGAATCTTGGCACAAGATGGTTAGAGGCTAATTGTAGACCACAATCAGAACATGATAATTGTTACCTGAGTGGTAATTTGGAGGTATTTGAGCAAAAATTACTTAAAGAAGATAAAAACTCAGTAGAATATTTGCAAGATTTGGCTAGGGAAGTGGCTAGACCAACAAAGCACGAGCTTAAAAGCCTTATTATTGAATATCGTTCTAAATTAGAACTAGTAAAAAAGAAATTTAACCAAAACAAATAATATATGACACTAAAAGAAAGAATTATTAAGATACTTGAAGAAAAAAACATTAAACATTTTTCAAGAGAAGGAGAAATAGAATTATTACCACCAATATCACAAGAAATATTTGATTTTGTTCAATTGTTAAATAATAACAATGATTTTCTTATTATGGGAGGATTAAGCCCAATTGACATTAGAACACGAGAAGAAGTTAAGGCTGATGGAGAAACGGGTATGCATCTATTTATAAGATTTAACCAAAACAAATAACCTATGAAATTATATACAGAAGAACAAATAATAACAGCATACGATAAAGGTAATAGAGATGGTTATTGGGGAATACAGAGAAAACTTAGTGGAGTATCATTTGGTTTAACACCAATAGAACTACCAAGTGATGAGGAGATATATGAACTGATGGATAACTTACCTTTTTCAAAACATATAGGAGATGAATCATTTAATTATGGTCAACGAAAGGGATTTGAATTAGGTATTAAATATATAAGACATCAAATACTTAACCAAAATTAAGCCAAACATTTGACACTATTTTAAAAAAGTGTCTTTTGTTTGAAATTAAAAACAAATAATATGAAAACAGCAATGCAAGAAATGATTGAAGAATTTGAAATCATTAAAACGACAAAATGTAAAACATTACAAGAAATGATTTTTTTTGATGGCATATTAGCTATTATAGAATCCAAATATCTTGAAAAAGAAAGAAAGCAGCACGAAACAACATTTCATCGTGGTATTAACATTGGTGCTTTTAATCCTGAATTAGACATTGAAGGAAGAAAAGAATCAGCTAAACATTATTACGAGAGTACGTTTGTACAATTAAATAACCAAAACAAATTAATATGAAACTATATACAGAAGAACAAGTAAGACAAATGCTTTTTGATTTAGGTGATGCACTATTCAATAATTGTCAAAATGGTATTGGAGAAGAAGAACCTGAAACATATTTTGATGGTATAATAGAACCATTAACCTCAATAGAACTACCAAGTGATGAGTATATTGATGAAGTATTCCAACCAATGACAGAGTTGCACCAATATTACAAAGATGGGTTTATTAATGGTGCTAAATGGATGCGTGAACAAATACTTAACCAAAACAAATAACCTATGAAAACAGCAATGCAAGAATTATTAAAGCATTTTATTGATGCTTGGAGCAGCCCAAGTGATTATTGGGAACCTTCAAAAGTTATTGATAAAATAGAATTAATGATTGAAAAAGAGAAAGATCAAATAATAGATGCTTTTGATTATGGATATCATTGCGCTTCAAATGGGACAGGCGCAGAAATTACATTAACAGGGGACATTTTTTATAAAGAAATCTACAACCAAAACAAATAACTATGAACAAAGAATTTATCCCTTATGAACAAGCATTAGAACTTAAAGAATTAGGTTTTGATGAGAAATGCCTTACATCATACAACTCCAAAAAAGAATTGGTGGGAGTATTTGATACTGCTTTGCAAGACAAGTTTGTAGAAGTTGAAGATTGTTTTGTTTTTAATAGCAAAATACATACAACTTTTGTAGCTGCACCACTATACCAACAAGCATTTAGATGGTTTAGAGAGAAGTATAAACTAAGGTTTATAATTCAGTCATCAATGTCCGATTTAGGAGAATACTTCAAACTTATATTTCCAGATGGAGAATATAGAGGTATGGCTTATCCCACCTACGAAGAAGCGGAACTTGCTTGTCTTAAAAAATTAATTGAAATAATTAAAACCAAATAACCAAAACAAATAACTATGAAAACAGCAATGCAAGAATTAATTGATGAGCTTAAATTAATTGAAGCTTATCCTATGTCACCTGTAGTATTAAGGATGGCTACAGATTTACTTGAAAAAGAAAAAAAGCAGATAATAGCTACTTATCGTGTTGGGAAAGCTGAAGCTAAAATGTTTCCTGAACTTAATACAACAGGCGAAGAATACTACAACCAAACTTATAACCAAAACAAATAACCTATGAAACACCCAATAGAATTTAATCAAAGAATTGAATTTAATTGCAAAGAATGTAATCAAGTAACAATGGTAAGTGTATTTCCAACATTAATAGATTTAGAAGATAATGAAAATATGAGGGAATATTGCGAATTTTTAAACGAAGGATATATACCACAAATTGTTCCAAATGATAATCCTATCAAATGGTGCAAATGTAAAAAAGATAACCAAAACAAATAATTACAAAAAATAAAAAATATTACAAAAAACACATAATTTTACAATGTTCCGTGTTTTTTTGGTTAGATTTTAGTTGAAGCCCCTGTTATTTTTAACGGGGGTTTTTTATAAATTATCAATTTTCCATTGAATTTGATCTGCAATGCTTAACCCCTTTGGCATTTCTTTTGCGTTTATAGGCGATTTTACAACCACATTAGTTGTTTTGATATTGTTTACTAGCTTTTCTGTTATAATCGAAATTTTAGGCGCTTTTGTGATTGTATTGACATTTTTTATCTCTCGATTAAAATACACTCTACATTTCTCAGAACAAAACCTTTTTTTAGCCGTCTTGCTTTCCATTTTTTGATTGCAATATTTACAGTTATCTATCTTTTGTATCATATTGTTACGATTTGTTACGATTTGTTACGCTAAGTTACGATTTGTTACGATAATAACAAATATTTCCCCCTATAATACTCCTTTCCCTTTCTTAAAACCCACTACTAAACAATCCCCCAACCAATGCACGCAACCACCACCACAGCCACCAATCCCAAACCACTAA
>ERZ869925.641-NODE-641-length-22648-cov-5.343868_pt1 | contig 22648 bp, 40 predicted proteins | sample MGYA00579311_ERZ869925 | MGnify/ENA primary metagenome ERZ869925 (study PRJEB32216, sample SAMN09231817) | wastewater metagenome | place: USA: Maryland | collected 2016-07-30 | study: EMG produced TPA metagenomics assembly of the PRJNA472060 data set (Reclaimed...
TTAGCAGACAATAATTACAACTCTATAGCTCAAGAATTTGTAGTATGGGATGATGAGTTAAAAATTGCTGGCAGATGTGATAGTATCGGATATTGGAACGGCTCTTTAGCTATTGTAGATTTCAAAACCGCTAGAAAGAAAAAACCAATAGAGCATATTAGAGACTACTATCTACAAGCAACTGCATATTGTAAAGCACATAATAGGCTTTTCACTGATAAAGTCAAAAACTTTGTCATAGTAATAGTTAATGAAGAAGGAACTAGTCAAATATTTACTGGTAATCATGCACATTACATACCTGACTTGCGTTATAGAGTAAAAAAATATTATTCTAGCAAGGAAGAGTATGAATAAAAAGAAACAATACACACGGTTAGTAGAGCCAAAAAATAACAAACAAAAAGAGTTTTTAGAATCAGTAGCAGATTATCCAGTTACTTTTGCAGTTGGGTCAGCAGGTTCGGGTAAAACATTCTTAGCTACCGCAAAAGCAGTAGAATACCTAAATTATGGATTAGTAGATAAGCTAGTTGTAGTAAGACCGGCAGTAGCTACAGAAGATTTAGGATTTTTACCTGGAGATATGAAAGAAAAGGTTGATCCTTATCTATTACCTATATGGGATTGCCTATCTAATATAGCAGGCCCAGAAAAGTTTAGAGATATGCAAGAAGATAAACTAATTGAGATAGCTCCACTAGCTTTTATGCGTGGAAGAACTTTTAGCAATGCATTTATTATTCTAGACGAGGCCCAAAATACTACCATAGACCAAATGAAGATGTTTTTAACTAGATTTGGTGAAAATGTTAAAGTAGTGATAACGGGAGACCCGACTCAAAGCGATATTAAAGGTATGAATGGCTTAAATTGGGCACTAGAAAAATTATCTGAATGTAAAAGTGTTAATATAATTAAATATAGTAAAAATCAAGTAGTTAGAAGCATGTTAGTTAAAGACATACTAACGCATTTAGAGAGAGAAAATGCCAAAAATACAAGTGCTACCGATAGTGAGAGTGATACCGGAAGAGGTCTTCCAGAGTTTATTATCAGAGAACCTATCGGATAAAGATAAGCATTTAGTATTAAAATTTCGCAAAGACCAACAGCATTATAATTTACTAACTAAAAAGAAATACGCCTTTTTTTGGACTATACATAATAAATATTTACCTCCAGTAGAATTAGAATATCCTAGTGTTATTAAAAAAGTAGCATTTGATATTACTAAAGAAAAACTTTTATTTTCAAGGAGAAAAACAATTGCCTCTAAAAAAAGGTGGGTCAGATAAAGTAGTCTCAGAGAATATTCGAGAGCTATTAACTAAAAAGCCTAGTAAAACTAGAAGCAAAGCTATAAAAACAATAGCAAAAAAATCAGATATAAGCTATAAAAAAGCTAGACAGAAGCAAGCTATTGCAATTGCATTGCAGTCTAGGGAGAAGTAAAAATGGCAGTAAAATCAAAAAAGCCCGGCATGAAGCTATTAACTGGAAAAGAGCGTTCTGCCCTAGCAAAAAGAGCTGTTGCCGGTAAAGATATTGGTAAAGCTGGAAAAATGTTTTCTAGAGTTGCAGAAAGTGCCGCAGCAAAGTATGGTAGTGAGGAAGCCGGTAAGCGCGTAGCAGCCGCTGCAATGTTTCGCGCCCGCGCAAAAAAGAAATGAAGAAATCTAGAGTTAATGAAGCTGGGGTATATACTAAGCCCAGTCTTAGAAAATCCATTTTTGAACGTATAAAAGCAGGAAGTAAGGGAGGAGCTCCCGGTCAGTGGAGTGCCCGTAAGGCTCAATTACTCGCTCGTGAATATAAAGAAGCGGGTGGTGGGTACAAAAAGTAGGAGATATATCATGGCAAAGAAACCAATGAAGAATGATAAAAGCGCAAAGAAAGAAGAAGGCACAAATGGACTTTCAGCCGCTCAAAAGAAGCTGCCACCAGCGCTACAAGCAGCAATTATGAAAAAGAAGAAAAAGTAATGGCTCTTAAAAAATCTCAGCGCTCTTTAGTAGAATGGACTAAGCAAGAGTGGCAATATCATAACGAAAAAGAATCTGATAAGCCTAGAGCTAAGCGTGGTCGTTACTTACCTAAGCGTGCTTGGGAATCTCTTTCTGAAGGCGAAAAAAGAGCAACTAACCGGGCTAAGCGTGAAGGCACAAAAAGCGGCAAGCAATTCGTTAGCCAACCTAAATCTGTAGCAAAGAAAGTAAAAAGGTTTAGAGATTAAATGGCTATAGCTCCGGGATTTCAAAGCACTTTTTTAGGTCAAAAAATAAAAAAGGCAGATAATAAAAATGGCAACAACAAAAGACGTAAAGAGACTGCCAAGCGGAAAAATAGAATACCGCGGCGAGCAGTTTGAAGGTTTTAACAAACCTAAGCGAAATACTAGTGGATCTCAACATAAAGAAGTAGTTTTAGCTAAAAAGGGCGATCAGATTAAGCTAGTTCGTTATGGGCACAAAGGATATGGGCATAACTACAGTGAAGAAGCTAGAAAAAACTATTTAGCTCGTAGCGCAGGGATTCGCGATGAATCTGGTAGCTTGACTAAAGATGATAAGTTTAGCGCAAATTATTGGGCGAGACGTAGACTATGGGCAGGGTCAGGTGGCTCAGTAAAGCGACCAAATCCAGGCGGACCGAGGAAATAAATATGGCAGATGATATGAGCGTATCAGAACTAAAAATTGCAATCAATTCAGCTAATAACGTACTAGAAATGTTAGCCGAAGGAAAGAAGTTAGAACGTTGGCAAATAAGCAAAATAGTTTTAGCTTCTGACTATCTATCTAGCGTATGCACTAACATGAGAGCAGACACTCATCTAGAAGATGAGGAAGAACCTGAAGAATCGGAAGAGGAATCAGAAGAAGAGGACGAAGGCGAAGAAGAAGCTGTGAACATACTATTAATACCATAATAGTAAAAAAATAATTTGCCAACTAGTTAAAACTTTGATAATCTAGTTATTATCAATTACTAAAGGTAAATTATGTCAGAATATTTCAATGCAACTTCTTCAGATTGGCGTATTTCTCAATGCTGCCAGTTTTTTGACGCTAAACTAGTAAAGCTATATAATGTAGGAACTGCTACTAAGACTACTGCCCTAAAACCAGATGGCAAAAAGAAAGTATTAGATAAAGCAATCGCTAATGTAGATAAACTATATAAAACTCTTACTTATTTCGCTTCACAACCAAAAAATCTAAGAAGTTTTAGAATCAGTAGTACACTGTTTCCGTGTTATACTATCCCAGAAGTCAACGAATGGTATAAACAAATTGAAGATACTCTAAAGCTAAAGATGGCTTCAGTAGGTGACTATGCTCGTAAACATGAAATTAGACTCTCTACTCATCCAGGCCAATATACAGTTTTAGCATCTAATACTTCAGATGTAGTAAAAAATAGTGTAGAAGATATTGAATATCACTCACTATTTGGTAAGTGGATGAATATACCTGCCCGTGAATTTGTAGTAAATATTCACTTATCGGGTGTGTATGGAGGTACAAGAGAAGCGGGTATTTCTAGATTTGCTACTAATTTTCAGTATCTCAGCGATTACGCACAACAGTGCCTAGCTGTAGAAAATGAAGATAAGCCTAACAGCTATGATATTGAGCACGTTCTAGAGCTTACTACAAGAATTCCTACTCGTGCTACTCTAGATATTCATCACTATGATTGTTGGGGCAGAAAGTCTCGTCCTTACATGACTGTAAATAACTCGCTATTTAAGCAAAGCATATTAAGTTGGAAAGATATTAGGCCTCTATTTCACGTAAGTCATACTCGCCAAGAAAACGGTGTAGATGTTCCAAAAATGCTTGAGCATAGCGAAATACTACATGATAGAGAACGGCTGAGTGAGATGGTTCCAATGCTGCAATATGCTGACTTTGATATTGAAGCAAAAAATAAAGAAGTGGCAGTTATTGACGCTTATAATTATATTCTAGAAGAACAAATGTACGCGGGAGAACCAATAGAGTTCAAACGCTTGGAGAAATAAATGTTTAAATCTTTAACAGATGTAAATACAGGAGTAGTCTACGCATGGACTAACACACAGACTGGAGAAGAAGTTATTCTACCTCAAACTAACTGGAAGCGTGCTAGTGACTGGAGTGAATCAGAAATAGCTTCCCTTTTTAATTCAGCTCCCGAAAAAACAGAGGCAGAACCTGAGCTCCCTTTAGAACTAACTTTTACCGACGACTATTCAGTAGATGATTAATATATTTACTCTAAGTTATAGTAGAGCTAATGAGTATTTTATAAATACTAAGCCTATAAAGAATGCTAACTATTATCTAATAGACAATAACAAGCAAAAGTATACAAATACTTTTGCTTGTTTAACTTATACTACAGAACGTAACATAGGATGCGCTGGGGGTTGGAATTTAATTTGTAAAATAGCTTTTGAACATTTGAACCTAGACAAGATAGTAATATCACAAGATGACGTAACTATAAGCCCAGAGTTAATAGTTCAAGCGTATGAAGAATGCGGAGATAATGAAATATTAGGCGTTATTCAGCCATTCTTTGAATTTTCTACTTTTGTGATTACTCGTTCGGTATGGAATACCGTTGGTGCTTTTGATGAAAACTTTATATATGTATACTGTGAAGACGCGGACTATAAACATCGCTGTTATTTGAATAATATACAAATAAATAGCTTATATGCAGATAGCTTAAATAGTAATAAAAGCGCCAGTATAAAAGATGACCCTAGTGTAGAGAGAATAGCTAACAATAAAAAGTATTTAACTCTTAAATGGGGTAATAGTATACATCCTAGTGGTAGAGCGCAAGTAGATGGACAAGCTCCTTTTGAAAAGAAATCACCTTTTTGGGGATTAGAAGACGCTGCCCCTAGTAATTTTATACCAAAAACTAGAGAACTAATAGAGTTATATAATTTAACAGATAAGTTTCCTAGCGAAATTGAATATGAAAGGTTTTTAAGTAATGGATTTATCAGCCTTTGAGGTAATAACTGAACTACCTAGAGAGATAACTACAGAAGAAATTATAGGTAGGAGAATCTTTGTAAAAATAAACTCTTTTATACCAAAAGCACAAACTATAGGAGAGGTAGCGGATTGGACTAACTATAGTATACAACTACCTAAAAATATTAAATTAAGCTTTGCGTATTATACGGCAGAAAAAATTCACTATCACATAAATCACATTAGCAATACGCTACATATTAGCGTAGACAACGGCGCCTCTTCTATAGAGGCAAGAAACTTCATCCAACATATAATGAACGAGGCTAAAAATGGCAAAAGAAAAGTCTGAAGTAAAGCAAATTGACCCTGAAGACGTAGCAAAGAATATTAATACTATAGTTTCTCTTATGGAAAGCATTGATTCCAGCAGAGAAATGATTAATAGTAAAATTAAGTATTTAAAGGATACGTATGGCATTAATAGCGCTGATGCTAGAGCAGCTGCTACTGCTATAAAGAAGCAAGCAGTAGAAGAAGTAGATGAGAAGGCTAAGCGTATTCAAGAACTGATAGACATATGTATATCTTAATAACAGGGGGCTTTGACCCCCTACATTCAGGCCATATATATGCTTTTACGGAAGCTGCTAGAATAGGAAAAGTGATTGTTGCTCCTAATAGCGATGATTGGTTAATTCGCAAAAAGAAAAGCTTTCTTCTTCCTAGAAGTGAACGAGTTGCTATAATTCGTAGTTTAAAAATGGTAGAAGACACTATTTCAAGTTGGGATGATGAAGACGATACTTCGTGTGGTGCCATAAAAGATTTTTATGCTAGATACAGAAGCAAAGGAACTTTGCTTTTTGCAAACGGCGGAGATAGAGGGCCCTTAGGAGCAAATGAATCAGAAGTAAAGTTGTGTGAAGAGTTAGGAATATTTACTCTGTACGGCTTAGGACAAAAAGCTCAAAGTTCATCAAAATTTCTAGCTGATTATGTACACCGTCTTATCAAATAAATTTGCTAATAACTTAATTTTGTGTTATAAATATGTATATTCATAATATGGAGACACAAAAATGGCTTATTGTAAGATTTGTGGAGAAGAGTTTAGCGACCGTCGTGCAGCACTAGGATATCGCACTTGTTTACAACACGCAGAACCCCCAAAGCAATTTACTGTCGCTCCTGCTTATAATAAAGGAGCATATCAAGTTATTACTCTGAATGAGGTATTAGACATTGGTAGATAAGGCATACTTTGATAAAGTAGCGTCAGATTGGGTTGTTAAGTGTGAAAATGAAATTAGAACTTGGGACCGATACGAAAAGTTTAAACTAGGGTATTTTCGCAGAGATTGGTCAATATCGAGAAGATCTAGCAGAGGCGGATGGTATCGTCAAGGTCCGGGTATTAATATTGCTATGTCTCGTTACTGTTTTGATTTTATACTAGATCGAGTATATGAGTATCCTAGTTTTGATGCAGACCCAGTAATTGGCGGATTTGTACCTAAGCATAAAGACCATTATTTAGCCTGTGTAGTATGCCATGAAATGGCACATGCAGCTCAATTTTATGCGTACAATGTACTAAACGCACCGAAGGGTGCTCCTCACGGTCCTGACTTTAGGCAGCCATATGCTCGTTTACGACAAAAACTTTTTAATCACTTACTATAACAAAATAGGTTACTATGGATTATAATTCACTAAAAAAGCTAGTAGCTCACCACGATCATTTGTATTACGATTTAAATAACCCTGTTCTAACAGATGAAGAATATGATTCTCTGTATGAGCAGTTGATTGAGATTGAAAATAAGCAGGGATGGAAGGATGCTGATAGCCCCACAGCAAAAATTATAGCAAAAGGCAAAGTTAAGCACCCTACAAAACTTTATTCTCTTAAGAAAGTATACGATGAAGCGGATGTTCCTCGTGAATTCACTGTTAAGCTGCCAAAGCTTGATGGTGTAAATCTCTCTATAACCTATAAAAATAATCAACTAAATACCTGTTTGACTAGGGGCGATGGTGAAACTGGTGAAAGCGTTATGCATTTAGTGCATAATATTCGGGGCATTCCTGAATCTATAAATATAGAAACTGACTGTGTTTTTGTAGGTGAAGTGCTTACAGATAATAAAGTAGATAACTTTAGAAACTACGTAGCAGGTGCACTAGGGCTTAAGGAAGCAGACGAAGTAAAATCTAGAAATTTACGATTTGTAGTTCATGATGTTCTTCTTCTGGAAGAGAATTACCTAGCTAGAATGGAATTTGCTAGAAGCGTTGGTTTTGACACCGTAGACGTTGGGGACTATAGTCATTATCCCCAAGATGGAGTTGTTTTTAGGCTTAACTCTTACGAAGATGAGCAAGAGCTTGGCTATACTGCAAAGTATCCTAGGTTTGCAGTAGCACTAAAGCATAAAGAAAGTTTTAGTGCTGCAACTTATCTTAAGGATATTGAATGGACTATTGGGCGTAGCGGAGTAGTAACTCCAGTAGGTATCCTAGAGCCTGTAGTACTAGACGGAGCAACTGTATCTAGAGTTATCCTACACAACTATGACTTTGTAGTAGAGAATAATCTAAAGCGTGGTGACTTAATTCTTATAGAACGTAGAATTACTCCTCAATTTGTTAAGGTTATTGAGCACTCTAACTATACTCCATTTACTATTGAAGACGCCAATAGAGCTTTAAATACCGAGCTTGTTAAGAAAGGTCCAAAGCTATACGTATCTGAAAGTGAAAATCATAGATATGTAGAGTATTTTGTAAAGACTCTAGGTATCAAAGGTCTAGGTGAAGCTACTATCAAAAAGCTAGGTCTATATCATCCTGCTGATATTTTCAAAATTAAAGATTGGAGCATTATAGGCAAGAATGGTGACAAGATTGCGGAAGAGCTTAGTAGACCAAAAGATTATCCTACAGTTTTAGCTGCACTAGGTATTCCGGGAGTAGGTAAAACTACAGCCGCACTTATTGCAGAAAATATTCCTCGTTTTGATGATCTAGAAACTATTGCTACTAAACCAATTAGAGGAATTGGCCCCTCTACTATTCAAAGTATTCTGTCTTGGATAGAAATTAATAAGTATTGGGTATATGAACTACCGTATGCTCTAGAACATACTCCTACAAAAGTAATTAGCGGCAGTAAGAAAATTGCTATTACCGGCAAACTAGATTTAACTAAGCAAGAACTAATTGATAGATTAAGTATGTACGGATTTGTACTCAGCAACACAGTAACTAAGGATTGTTATGCACTAATAACTGGAGGCGAAGAAAGTTCAAAGACTAAGACCGCTACTAAATATGGTATTCCAATCTTTAATTATTGGAAGCATAAAGCAGAAATATTACGAGGAGAGTTTTAATGTCAGATAACGTAATTTATCTATCTAACTATGCAAGGTCTAACGTCTCTAACGTAGTTAATGACTTTGTTACAGATATGACAGACTTTTACGGTTTCTCTCTCAATAAATACAATATTGACACTAATAATCTAGAGACTGCTTTTGATGTTGCTACTATTCAATTTTTGCTTAGAGGAATGGCACATCGAAGCCAGGGCGAAGAGCACCCTAGCCAATTAGTGCTAAATGCTCTCAGGAACAAAATGTTTCCTGAATAGGAGAATATTATGTCTGTGCTAGAAAAACTCTATACTGCTACTAAAAATCAAGAAAAAAGATTAGGGATAGTAAAAAATGTTTCTAATGAAAAACAATGGTTAAAAGAGAAGAGAAAACAGCGACGCTCAGACAAGGAGAAACTTAAAGTTGTTATTAAAAGTGACCTGTGCCAGTGCTGATATAGAACGGTACATAGAATATTATGAGACTAATGGGTTTGAATTAGTGCAAAAAACACATGAGAATGGAGAGGTAGATTTGCTTTTTAGAGGGGTCAGTTCTTCACACTCAGCAAATTATGTACCTACAGACCCTAGTGCCAAAGCTTACTTAGAATTTTCTGACGGAAGCGTAAGTCCTCTGCATATACGTCGTGAAAGAAATTTTTTTGAGGACGACTAAAATATTCTTTAAAAAAATTCTTGCTATATCGTTAAAAATCATATATAGTTAGTGTATAACCAATGAGGCGTATAATGTCAAACTCAAATAGAAATTATACTGAAGAACAAAGAGAAAAACTACTTTCTCTATATGCAGAAATGCAAAATCCGGGAATTGAAAAAATTTCTGAAATACTTCAAAAGCCTGTAAAGTCAATAATTTCTAAGTTAGTTAGAGAAGGAGTATATGTTGCTACTCCAAAGCCTAGTTCAAAAAGAACAACTGTATCTAAAAAAGAATTGTTAAATGAACTAGAAGAAATACTAGGATTTGATACTACTGGATTTAACAATAGTACCAAAGAATCTCTATCACAACTTATTGATTATCTTAAGAAATCTACTTAAGAGATTAAGTGGACTGGCAAAGCTACTAATGTGAAGATTATTACGTTTGTCTCTATTGAGAAGTTCAGTAGTAGTAGCTTATAGAAGAGCGGTGGTGGGGCTGCTTCTACTAAACGCCTTAATCAAATAGATATTTGAGCGAGGGGCCTGTTGAGAGTTATCAGGTAAACAAAAAAACTCTATTAGATTTTGTGAATTGTATCTATGCACAAAAACAATTTACCGATAAGACTAGTCGAATAAAATCCTAGTGTGCTCTAGGTATAGTCTAGATTAAGGTGTGTATTAATAGTACACACCTTAATTTTTTCCTTGATTATAGGTTATATTAATGATAGTATAGCTTATAAACAGAGAAAGGCTATATAATGTATCTAGTCCGTCAAACTAAAAAAAATACATACGAAATTGCTAAGTTTGAAGATACCAACTATGCAGTAGATGTCTACACTATTACAAATAGTAAGTGTAATTGTCCTGCTAGCTGGAGAAGCTCATCATGCAAACACCATAAAATCTTGACTGAGTATAAGAAAGATACAGATAGTATTTACATTTTTGAGCTTACTCCAACTAACGAAGTTAAAAAGCGTAGTATGCTCAATAGTAGTTTACTATAATTTTTTATTTGACAGTTGGTAAACTTTTAGGTATTATACAAGTAATGAAAAAATATCCCGAACTTTACTACGCAAACAAGCGAGAATGTAGACTAAAAACATATAGGAAAGCCTCTATTAAAATAGCCAATAAAGCTGGCATATTTGGATGGAGAAGTTGGAATAGAAAAGCCAACGCACTAGACGCAGCGAAACCTCGGGCTTAATACGAGTTATAGATAGCTAGTGGATGCCATGTAGTGCAGAGTAAACTACAGTTATTAGGAAGAAAAGCGCACTGACCTGAGCCTATTGTCTGTACTGGCTTTGACGGTTATTTCCCTATCTTCCTCCACTAACGAGATTCAGACCCTCGTAGTCGGAATACAGGGTGTAGACCGTAGCTTGGTACCGGGCCGCATTTGGGATGCGGAGCTTTATGCCTCGGGAGTTCAAATCTCCCCTCCCTGAATAGCTGGGTAGTTCAACCAGCAATTAAATTGAGCATAGTGTTATTATGACAAATACAGCTTTATATACTGAATTACTATTTATATTCGATAAAAATAATTTTAGTGTGCCTACAAACTCAAAAAATATTACTAAAGAAATTTTAGTAGAATTTTTATCTAAACAATTATCTACTAGTAATGGCGCACTAGGATATTCTAATGGCGGTTGGCAAAAATTTATCAAAAAAGTATTTCCAAATAAGCCAAAAGGAAAACATTTTATTCCTTGGCTTTTGTCTTTAGAAAATAAAAGCTTATGTACTAGATGTAACACTATTAAAAATCTATCAGAATTTTGGAAAAATAAAAATACCACTAATGGGGCGAATTCTTACTGTAAAGATTGTCTGGGTACATATGAAAAGTTTTACCCAGAAAGGCACGCTAAAAAAAGAGCAGCTAAGTTAAATGCCATTCCAAAATGGGCTAATTTAAACAAAATAAAAACAATTTATGATAACTGCCCTACAGGATATCATGTAGATCATATAATACCTCTACAAGGTAAATATATTTGTGGGTTGCATGTAGAAAATAATTTACAATATCTTTTAGCTTCGGAAAACTCTTCTAAAAAAAATTTTCATTCTTCAGAGGAATGCTGGCGTCCCATAGCGGCAATTGGAACGGATTTGTAATCCGTCGGGAAACCTACGTGAGTTCGAGTCTCACCGCCAGCACCAAGATACTCTAGGTAATATATTAACGTCAATTAATATGTTACTGAACAGACTAGGGCGTGTGTTGTTGACGCAGCACTATATTACCACTAGCTCATAACTAGTAGATGTGGCTTAGCCTCACCACCCTACCCTTTACGGTAGGTAGTATAATAGTCCGAGTTATAAAAAGGAAAATAATGTCAGAATTACAACGATTATCAAATATCCCGTCAGATATTAATGAACACTTAATCATCATGAATAAGTATGCTAGTGAATGTTCTCACATAACTGAAATGGGTGTTCGAGATATAGTATCTACTTGGTCTTGGTTAGAGGCTTTTCCTAAAAAGCTAGTGTGCTACGACGTAGCATTGCCTCCTTCTGATAGAATGGCAGAAGTAGTTCAATTCGCAGAACAGAACAATATAGAGTTTACATTTTTTAACGCTGATGTGCTTAAAGTAGAAATTGAACCAACTGAACTACTATTTATTGATACTGTTCACACATACGAACAATTGATTCAGGAATTTAGGTTACACGCGGATAAAGTTTCTAAATACATAATATTGCACGATACTGAAGGTTTTGGTGAAGTAGGTATTGATGCGCAAGGTAATAAAACTCTAGGACTAATTTATGCTCTAACCGAGTTTTTGAATGATAATTCAAGTTGGGTTATTGAAGCTCAGTATAAAAATTGTTTTGGTCTTACGGTACTAAAAAGAATTATTCCCAGTTAGCTCAGTTGGTAGTAGCATCTGACTGTTAATCAGACGGTCGCTGGTTCGAGCCCAGCACTGGGAGCCAAAAATTATATCGGTGTAGCTCATTGGTAGAGCGACGGTCTCCAAAACCGTGCGTAGAGGGTTCGATTCCTTCCTCCGATGCCAAAATTAAACTAGGAGTTTTTTTAGTGGAAAAATTAGTTAATTTTATAAGTAAAACCTATCTAACTGCACCTACTCTAGTATTAGATACAGAACAAGTTAGACAGAATTATATTAACTTTAAATCCCACTATAAAGATGTTCAAGTATTTTATGCAGTAAAAGCAAATCCTGATAATAGAGTTTTGCGCACACTACATAGTGAAGGTTGTAGTTTTGATGCAGCAAGTATAAACGAAATATATAACTGTATTTCTGTTGGGGTTCCGTGTAGCAGAATTAGCTTTGGTAATACCGTAAAAAGTGTTTTAGATATAAAAGAAGCACATAATGTAGGTATAACACTATTTGCTGCTGATAGTGAACAAGAACTAGAAAAAATTGCTATATATGCTCCACATTCTTCTGTGTATATAAGAATGTTAGTGCAGAATGATAAGGCGGATTGGCCACTAGGCAGAAAATTTGGAGTTATGCCTAGCGGGGTAGTTAACCTTCTACATTATGCCAAAAGACTAGGTTTAATACCAGTAGGTATCAGCTTTCATGTAGGCAGTCAAGCTAAGTCCCCTGTAATATGGGATTCTACTCTGAATCAAGCTTCTCAAATATGGAAAGCCGCGCTAGAATCTGGAATTAGTCTTAGCCTACTAAATATTGGCGGGGGATTTCCAGTTAAGTATTTAGAAGATGTAGTTGATATTCCTACCTATAGTAGTCATATCTTAAGTAAAATCCCTACTCTTTTTCCCGGAGTAAAAACTGTAATGGCAGAGCCAGGAAGAGCTATAGTAGCTACTGCTGGTTTTATATCCTGCAGAGTTTTGCTTGTTGCTGATAAGGCGGATGGCGGTAACAGATGGGTATACCTAAATATAGGAAGATTTGGCGGACTAGCTGAGACAGAGAGCGAAGCTATTAAGTATAAAATAACTATTCCTAGTAGAAAAGGTGAATTAGAAGCTTTTAAGCTAGCCGGACCTACTTGTGATAGTGCAGATATTATATACGAAAAAAATCTAGTTTATTTACCAAAAGATGTTAGCTATGATGATATTTGCATAATTCATAATTGTGGTGCGTATACTACAACATACTCAACAAACTATTTTAATGGCTTTCCGCCATTATCGGTACTTCATATATGATGGGAGTTAGCTCAATTGGCAGAGCAACTGGTTTTGGTCCAGCAGGTTTGGGGTTCGAGTCCCTGACTCCCAGCCATTTAAAGGATACTCATGAATAATAAAGATGTTCAAAAGATACTAAGACACAGAGGATTATATAGCGGAGCTATTGACGGCATATTAGGTAGAATTAGTATGAGTGCTATAGCAACTCTACTTTATCAGCGTAGAGCTAAACTGCCTAATAACTATGAAATGTGGTCTAACGAGCGCAAAGGTATAGCTGCTGCTCAGATTATACTAAGTGAAGATAAGTTTTATAGCGGTATTATAGATGGTCTTGTAGGTTACGAAACTACTTATGCTCTTGAAATATTCAATGAATTTTTAGATAGCGGAAAGAGACCAAGTTCTTGGAGGCCAGATGACACCTTTACTTCCACTGTAGGTAAATGGGGGTCTCAGTCTGATATGGATAGAAGATATGGCCCTGCAGGAGGGCCTCAGTGCTTTGCTGGACGAGTTCAAGTTCCTTTTAAGCTAAAGTTAGCTTGGGATTTAGATACTACAATAAGCAGTTTCTCTTGTCATGAAGCAATTGCACGAAGTGCAACAGCTGCCTACGAAAAAGTAGCAAATGAGTTTTCTGCACAACAAATACAAGAACTAGGACTGAATATTTGGGGAGGTTGCTATGCTTTTAGAAATAAGCGTGGAGGTAGAACTCTATCAACTCATGCTTATGGTTTAGCAATTGATACAGATCCGATAAGAAACCAACTACGTTGGAATGCTACTAGAGCCAGATTAGGTAAATCTGATGCTTCTAAATGGTTTGATATATGGGAAAGTGAAGGTTGGCAGTCTTTAGGACGTTATAGAGATTTCGACTGGATGCATGTACAAGCCGTTAAGGTGTAACTATGAATGTCGAGAAAAACTTATAAGCGAGAAATAGCTACTGCTAGCTTATTAGTAATGTATGCGTTTATTGGGTATACTCTATACACATTAGCTAGTGCTAATGCTATTGATGCAATGGTAGATTTAGTAACAGTTTTAATACTGCCTACTTTTGCTACGCTAGCAGCCGCATTTGGAATTGATAGCTACTTTAAACAAAACCCAAGAACAGGAAATAGGTCAGAACCTCCTTCAGAAGAATAAATAATACTTGCATCCTGCTGCGAAATATGCTATTATCGTCATAATAAATAATTATGGAGTAACATATGGGCACCGCTTATACTGTAGTCAGAAATTTCGCTAAGAATAAGTTTAAGCTGCTTGGAGCAGGTTATTATGCTGCGGTATTTGAATCTTCAGTAGACCCAAATCTTGTGTATAAGATCGGTAGAACTATTCACGACCCATTTATCACCTATGCTACAAGTACTGAGTATAGCAATAATATTCATTTTCCTAAAATATATGATATTTATTTTGATATTGAAGATGATTGGTATATTGCAAAAATGGAAGCGCTAACCCCGCTGCCCGAGCATAAGTACCCTCTAGCTAAAACAATTGAAAAGTTTGCTAAAGGAGAAACTGAAGGTAGTGAGCTGTCTTGTGATTTGAGGCAATTGCTATCTGGCGTAAGTAAGCTATCAGAGGCATGTGAATTTGCAATTGACCTGCATCGTAATAATATCATGACTAGAGGTACTACTATCGTAGTAACTGACCCTCTTGCAGGGTACGACCTATTTACAGAGTCTGATATGCAAACTTGGATAGAAGGAAAAGACTATGGAAAATGATTATATTACTTCGTTTGCAGGAAATGAACTCCTTCTTCATTATAAAGAAGAATTGGCGCGTGCAGTAAAACGTAAAGATAAAAAGAGGCAAGAAGTCGTGCTCAGTGTAATAGGTGCGCTACGGCCAGACCTTTATAAAAAAATCAAGAAAAGAGAGTAATATGGATACGCTAGTAATAAACGCTGACGGCTTGCCGCTGAGCATATTACCGATCAGCGCAGTTAGTTGGAAAGACGCTATTCTATATATGTACCACGATAAGTGTGACGTGCTAGAATGGTATGATGATTGGATGGTACGTTCTCCTAGTTGGGAGACACGTGTTCCAGCCGTTATAATGTTAAAGCACTTTTTACACAGAAAGAGTGCAGTTCGTTTTAGTAAGACTAATGTGTTTCTACGAGACGAGTATCATTGTTTATATTGTGGCTCTGCTATAACTAACGATAGTGGAACACTAGACCATGTAGTACCGCTATCGCGTGGCGGAAAGACTAATTGGGAAAATATAGTTACTGCTTGTAGTCCGTGCAATATAAAGAAAGCTAACCATACTCACATTAAGCCTACTTACGCTCCATATAAGCCTAACTACTATGAGCTAGTGCGTAAGCGAAAGCAACTGCCTTTTAACTTAAGGCATGAAAGTTGGTCGCACTGGTTAGGACTTGAAGAGGAAATGCAAGAGCAATTATGATTAAATGTCCTTATTGTGCTTCAACAACTTACTCTAATAAGCACAACAATATTAATAAGCGAAATCTACCTTACGAAAGTTGGCTTGTTGTTAGTAAACACATTTCTAACTGCACATACAATGTGCATACATATTTTATAGATAAGAATGTTGGCCCTATACATTATACTTATTTCATCAATAAACGGTATACTGATATACTAAAAGACTATCCTACTTTTACTTCTAAAATGGTTATGGTAAGAAAGTATTTTGATAAATATGGATTAGATATAGGCTCTTCAAAATTAATATATTCTAAAGAACTTATAATTCAAAAGATACAAGAATACGTAAAAATAAAAAATGAATTGCCTAATTCTAAACAAGATAATACTAAAGTAGTTAAAGATTTTCCTACGTCACCTACCATACGTAAATATTTTGGTACTTGGAATAAAGCAATAGAAGCAGGATTTACGCCTAATATTCAAAATGGTTTCGGCATAAATACTTATGCGTTAGATGGGCATTTATATCGTAGCCAAGCTGAAGCTTATTTTGTTAATAATTATTTATACGATAAATATGACTATATAATAGAGCCTAAATATCCAGAACCCTATAATCGCTATTATGACTGGTATATACCGTCGTTAGATTTATATATTGAATTAGACGGTGGAGTTAGGCCAAATATAATTGAAGAAAAAATAAATATAAATAAGCAATTGAATAGAAATGTATTATTTATTACTTCTTGTATGAATAGTGAATTAATAGAGATGGAGATAAAAAATCGGAAAGCGAAGCAACTTTGAGAGAAAACCTAGGGACTACTATCAAACCCCGCTAGCAGCTGTAAAACCGCTAGTGCCGCATCTGCCGACAAGCTTTACTTTTGCTGAGCCGTGCGCGGGGGATGGTCGTCTTATCACTCATATAGAAAGTCTTAGTGATAGCGCCTGCGGGTGGGCTAGCGATATAGAGCCACAAGGTGATGATATCTTTCAGATGGATTTGTTTGATATAACTCCTGATGACTTATCAGATTGTGATTTAATTATTACTAATCCTCCGTGGGACCGCACTCCAAAATCAGACTATTTACTACATAGAATTATTACTCATCTTAGTGGTATCAAACCTACATGGTTACTATTTGATGCCGATTGGCCCCATACTCTTCAATCATCTGACTATATAAAACGTTGCGTTAAGATAGTATCAGTTGGACGAGTTAAGTGGATTGAAGATAGTGCTGGAGTAGGTAAAGATAACTGTGCTTGGTATTTGTTTGATGCTAATCATGTGGGGCAAACGGAGTTTGTTGGGCGGTGAAAATCCTTATAGGCTACTCAACCTCTAGCGAAACTCTGCAAGCATTTGCTAATCGCGGTCATGATGTATGGACTTGTGATTTACTACCAGCCGAACATAAAAACCACCTACAGTGTGATATTTGGGAAGTTGCTAATGATTCTTGGGATTTAGGCATATTTCATCCTATGTGTACATATTTAACTACTAGCGCAGCTTGGGCTTTTGCTGATCCTGATTTTGAACGTTACCCCGGAGTTGGATATCATCAACGAGTTAGTGAAGAAACACTAGTAGGAGAAGCTAGGCGTATAGCTCGCTCAGAAGCAATATATAATTTTAAACGTTTAGATGCACTACCATACCCACACGCTATAGAGAACCCAGCAAAAACATTTATTAGCACACTATATAAACGATATACTCAAGTTATACAGCCATATGAGTTCGGAGATGATGCTAGTAAAGCTACTGGGTTATGGTTATATAAGTTACCAAAACTAACTCCTACCGGGCGAGTTCCGGGCAGAATTGTTCAGTATGGTGGCAAATCAGTAGAACGTTGGGCTAACCAAACAGATAGTGGTCAAAATCGTCTATCTCCATCAAAGAATCGTTGGTTAGTGAGAAGCAAAACTTATCCTGGAATAGCTGCAGCAATGGGTGCTCAGTGGGGATAATTGTTCTTGCTAGTTCCTTAAAAATTCTATATATTAGTTATATAGAAAATAGAGGAAAGCAAAAATGGCAGCAGAAGATTATAACCACGAAAAAATCTTTACTACCGCAGCGGTTATTGCAGAGAAGCTAGGTAAAAATAATGATTTTTATAGTGGCTATGTAGATGCTAGTAAAAACGTTCCACTAAACTACGACTATCACGATGAGCGTAGACTGGCTTATATTCGTGGTCGAGCATTTGCTATTTATAGCGCGGCAATGAAATTGCCAAAGGCTAGTTGGCGTAATGGAATGCTTAGTAAAGCAGCAACTCAAAGATTGATTATGGCGATACAGGCAAGAGCAGTTATTTAAAAATTGTTCTTGCTAACTGATTTCGAATCAGATATATTATAAGAATAGAAATTGCGGGGTAGAGCAGCGGTCAGCTCGTTAGCCTCATAAGCTAAAGGTCGGAAGTTCGAATCTTCCCCCACGCAACCAATTATCATTAACTTTTTACTTGCTAACAGCTTAAAAATAAGTTATAATATAAAAAATGGATGATTACCGCAATAACTTGTAAATCTTTCTTACCATATTAAAGAAACTTTTATCATCATCCAGTATATGAATTCTGAACTCTAGCCTGCGGGCAGGTAGTAAGATAGAGAGTGAACGCTCTCGACTGAGGCAGTTGCGCTATGCTCCTAAATACTGCACAGGCACAAGCAAGTGAGGATGAGCTTGTTTTTTAGGCGTCCCTTGCACGGAACATTCGAGCCGTGAAGGTGTTTAAGCAGGGGTAATTGCTAGCGACCGGCTTACCCCCTCAAGCTTCTGCTCGAAAGAGGAAAGGCAGGGTTGCAACATACTCGGTAAGTCGAAAGACTGAAGTAGGTATCAAATACTACCAGAAGTTATAAGCTCGTTCTCAATTGTCAGTCTGACGAACGGCTTCTTTAATGACTGACTATAGGGCTAGTGTATTAAAAACCTTTCGGTGGTGAAACTAGCATAAACCGAATATATTAATGTGTTATCTAGCGGCAGTATATCCTAGAATACCGTCGATAAACTAGATAGCACTTTAATATAGAAATTGCGGGTATGGTATAGGGGATGTGCCTTAGCCTTCCAAGCTAAAGAGGACCGGTTCGATGCCGGCTACCCGCTCCAGAATTAGTTGTTTAATCTCAGGTTCGAGTCCTGATGCTAGTTATAGTATGGCCAAGGGGAAAGGCGTAACAACTAATGCGTTAGTTAATAACTGAGTGGTTTCTTTTATTGATTAACTAGTCCGCCCTATTACGACGAGAAACGAAATAGGTAGATGCTATTATCTACGAAGAAATAGTAGTTGTGCTCGTCCACTGAGTGATGAGTCGGAAGCGTAGAACCGTAATGTATACGACAGCTTGATTTTCTGAAAGTAATCAAATGGAATCGTTGTTCCATTGAGGTCTAACCAACCAACAACAATTAACTCAACTACTAGTTAGCCCAAAGCCTCTAGTCGTCGAATGTTGAGCAGAAGTGTTAAGCGTGAGACACTTCATTCTATACTTAAAAACATTTAGTAGTGTTTTTTAGTATAGGATGGTTACAGCAAAAAATTATGCATTATATTTGGGGTATATTAAGCAAAACCACCATCCTGATTTTACACACACACTTCGGAGGATTATATGAATAAGACTGGATATGAAATTAGAGCTGATCTAGTAGCTCTAGCTAAAGAATACCTAGATAAGCAAGCCGCTCTAAATCTAGAGTATATGAAGCAAATGGTTGATGCTGGAAACGCCGTGGCAACTGATATGCTTCAGAAGAATTATATGCGGGCTTATACTCCAGAAGATGTGTTAAATGTTGCAAAAATGTTTTATAGTTTTGTAGACACTAACAAGGCAGAAAAGAAATAGAACTACCAGAAGCAATAAAATTTTTAAACAGTAAATTTGAGTATACTGCCGATAAATCTCTGCTTAGAGATAATTGGACTATAATTAAGGATTTTGATGGTAAAGTATACGGAGATTGCGAGGATTACTCCCTAACTCTAGTATGGCTCGTTAGTGGGCAGAATAAAGCTACTTTTTGGCACCTACTAAAAAGTAAATATTCTCTATACTTTGTTAAAATTGCAAATAACGTAGGTCACATAGTTCTGCTAGATAGAGCTAGTGGTAAGTATATAGATAATATACAAAAAAAATTAGTTGATAAAAGCGTATTAAAGTCAAGAGGTTATCGTTTTAAGTTTCGAGTTCCTATTTGGTTTATTAAGCTAAAGTTAATACTATAGTCTTAGGATGGTTTCAGCAAAAAATAGCTGCATAAGCACCTCACTGATAATGAGCCTACAAACCCCATCCTGTTAATAAAAGAAAGGTTTTATCGTGGAAACTAATTTAGTAGTACTCGGTCGGTATCTTGGAACTTACGAAAATTTTGACTATCTAGAAGATATGTCAATTTCTTTTTATGGAGTTCGGTTTATTGACAATGATTTATCTCTAACTAAAGAAGTATACGATGAATTATGGGTAGATTACGATAATGGTAAGTTAGGAATTACCGATACTGGTGAAGAGTACAACTTGATTAAATTTATAAATAAATTTTAGTGGGAGTGTGGTGGAATTGGTAGACACACCAGATTTAGGTTCTGACGTCGAAAGACATGGGGGTTCGACTCCCTCCACTCCTACCAAATGATTATTTGTGGATTGTTTTGTGCGTTATAAAAATCAATATAACTCTCCTAGGGGTTATATGCTCTATTGAGTAGATTTTTACGTATCGCGGACCCTAAGAGAGAAATCTCATTTGTGATGGCGCCTAAAATAATCACAGAATGTTAGCAATGTTGTGGTGCTATGCAAGACAATCCTCAAATGACCATGAAAATTACACTAGAACAATTAGTAGAACTTGCGCGTACAGCAGAGTATAAAAACCCTATTGATTGGGGAGAGTTACCTGTAGATGAAGATACAGTTTATCGAGTGTACGCAGGTGCGGTATACACTAGCTATTCTAAAACTTCTCCGCAAAATAAAGATATAGTGATGCTAGCAAGTTTAATTAAATTGCATGTTGAAAACTTTGTGCTTCAACAAACCGTATCACAACTACAACATACTATTTCTAAGCTACAGAGAGTGAACCGGACAGGCGCGCCGGACTCGCCTTGAAAGCGATGTGAACGTAGCGATACGTTTGGGTTTCAAGTACACCCACTCTCTGCCAATTGTTATATGTAGATACCTATCAAGGTCGCAATTCTACAATACATTCGAGACGACACGTGAGTCTCAGCTTGACTACCTCACTATCGTGAGATGTAGCTATCGAGGTAAATCGCATTACCAGCGTAGCAAAAATGCGATGAGATTTGGAAGCGATAGCCAGTAAGGTTGCTGGGCTTGCCTGCTAAGCAATGCGTCGGACTATAATCCGATTCGAATCGTGCTCGAACGCTTCCGCCCTAGCTAGTAGCTCAACTAGCAATTAAATTGAGTAGGCGAAAAGACCGACGGGTCCTGTTTATGTCTCCGCATAAACTAGCCTAATTATTCGGAGAACAAAATATGATAGAATATAAATGTCCTTATTGTGGGCAAAATAATTATGCTGACAAAACTAAAGGATTATTTAATAATTGGTTATCTGTAATTAGACATACTTCAAAATGTAAAAATAATAACCATGAGTATGTAATTCATAAAAATTTTGGGCCAATTCACTATACAGAGTTAAATACCCTCTCTAATAGAGAGTTGAGGATAAAATACCCCAATATATCTATTGGTGAATTAAATAGGACATTAAGAAGAAACAATATTAATATAAAAAATATTGTAGAAGATAATACTTGGAGTAAAGATAAAATAATATTATTTCTTCAAAGATATTATAAAGAATATGGTAAAATACCATCATATAGAGATCTAGATTCTGGATTAAGTAAATCTGTTTATCCTTCTACAGCTTCTTTAAAAAAATATTTTGGTTCTTTTAATGCTGCTATAGAGGCAGCAGGATTTACTCCTAATATACAAAACGGTTATGGCATAGATACTTATGGATTAGATGGTCATCTATATCGTAGTCAATCAGAAGCTTACTTTGCAGATAATTACTTATATAATATCTATGAGTATATTATAGAGCCAAATTATCCTAGCCCTTTTAGTTACTGGAAATATGATTGGTACGTTCCATCCTTAGATTTATATATAGAATTAGATGGCGGGCTTCGGCCAGAGCGTATAAAAGAAAAAATAGCATTAAATAATAACTTAAACCGTAGTTGCTTATTTCTAAAAATAGATGATATCTATAAGCATAAAAATATGCAGCAAATTTTAGGTTAACTTACTAAAGGTTACTTAATAGTATCCACACCCTTTAATTAAAGGGCCTTTAGCTCAGTTGGGAGAGCAATTGCTTTGCAAGCAATAGGTCGACGGTTCGAGCCCGTCAAGGTCCACCATTTATTTTATATTCTAGGCAATAGGTTATGTATGTCGCTTACAATAAACATAGCTGAATCAGTATGTAAGCTACGGTTGCGTTGCCGCTCGGCGTAACAAGAGATAATACTTGCTACCTGTTTAGGTGAGTATAGGGGCGGCCGAATAACTGCCGATGATTGCTCTTGGTAGAGCTTTATCTAGATTGATAATTACAGCAATTTTTTAACAGGTTCAACTCCTGTCATCGGCACCATAATTTCTTTTGGCTCAGTTCAGCAACTATTATTGAGAATCAATTGGTATCAGGTTCGATTCCTGAACGCACGTAGTGCGTTAGCTCACCGGTAGAGCAGTTGAATAAAAGTTGAGCCAGTATAGGCACTATAGTATATGGGTATTACGCTCGGCTGTCCACCGGAAGAACAGGGTTCAAGCCCCTGTAGTGTCGCCATGAATTTAGGAAAGTAAACTAGACAAGCGCGCTAGTCCCGCTTGGAAAGCGGTGAGGTGTTTTAAACA
>ERZ869925.642-NODE-642-length-22633-cov-9.405395_pt1 | contig 22633 bp, 26 predicted proteins | sample MGYA00579311_ERZ869925 | MGnify/ENA primary metagenome ERZ869925 (study PRJEB32216, sample SAMN09231817) | wastewater metagenome | place: USA: Maryland | collected 2016-07-30 | study: EMG produced TPA metagenomics assembly of the PRJNA472060 data set (Reclaimed...
ATGAACGACTCCCGCCCCGCCGACCTGGCTGGCGTGATCCTGGCGCTATGGGTTGCCGTGCTGGTCATCGGCTACGGCGGCATGGCGATGGGCTGGTGGTGATGAGCGCGACCGCCCCCGACATGCCCGCCTGCCAGCGCAAGGGCTTCGTCTACGCGATCCGGGACACCAGCCGGGCGACCTGGGCCAGCATCGGCGCGACGATTCTGGGCGCCGGCATGGTGCTCCTGGCGGGCTACTGGACCGCTGGATGCGGGCCGAACGTCGCTGTCGTGCTGCTGGATAACGGGAGGGTGATCGAATGTCGCTGACGGCAACTATCCTGCTTGGCCTGATCGCGGTTCTGACGGTCGCCGGCATAATTGCCGGCTGCTTGTTCGTGCGCCGTGTCAATGCCGAGCACAAGGCATCCTTGAGGGCGGGGATGGTCGATTGTGGCTTCGATCCTGGCTTTGCGGATTTCCTCACGCTGATGGACGGCTGGCATTACTTCAACGTCGCGATGCTGACCGGGGCCACCGGCACGGCAGCCGCGGTCTGCGTCATCATCTACGACGCGCTGGGTTATTTCGGATGAAAACCCTCGCAGGCTTCGCCCTGGTGCTCCTGCTGACTCCCATGGGCTGGGCCGGCCTCCTGTGCTTCGCCATGCTCCTGTGGGCCGCTAGCGTGTTCCTGCGGGCGCTGGGGTGCTGATGCGGGCGACTGCGATCTACCGGGCTGTGGTGGCCGAGATCGAGCGGCGCCGGGTTGAACAGGGCTGGACCTGCCTCGAACTCGATGCGGCTGCCGGTTTAAACTCCGGCTATTGGGCCAAGTGCGTGCATGTCGATGCGCCCTCCGGCCGGCAGGCGCGCTGGGAAATGCTGGAATACGTGATGGGCGCGCTTTTTCCGGACGGCTACAAGTTGGCGATCGAGGGGGGCGGAGGCCCGATGCTAAGCGCGCATAGCATGAAGTACCATATCCGCAATGCTGCGCCGCCCGGCACGCTCACGCACAGGGAAAGGATGCGGCAATTGGCGAGCAAGGGCGGCAAGGCGCGGCTGGACAAGATGACGCCAGAGCAGCGGTCGGAGGTGGCGCGTTCCGGGGCTGCGGCCAAGTGGGGCAAGCGGGTGATGGACGCCGAGGGCTGTGTGGTCGACCCACCCAAGGATGAGCCGACCAAACCATAGCACCTAGTCGATATTGTCGAGGGTTTCGGCCAGTCGGGTAAGGCGTTTTCCCTGCGCCCGGCACAGGCTGGCGATCTCTTTCCAGACCCCAGGCGGCGGCTCTCGCGTCCCGTCGTGCCAGTATCGCATGGTCCGTTCAGACACGCCAAGCGCTTCCGCCAATGGCCTAACGTAGTGGATGCCGTACAGGGCTTCGCCGGCTTCGCGTAGAGTGGGCATGTCCTAGGCCTCCAGTGCCGCTAGCAATTCGTCATCGGTCATCGCATCGGCTGCCGTGTCACTGAACACTGTCGACTGCTCGACGGCGATTTCCTTCTCGATTCCGGCGACCCAAACGCGGCGCAATTCGCGTTCGGCCTCGGTCTTGGCATTTGCCAAGCGGACCCGTTCGTTAGAAAGCCGGACCTGCAAGGCGTTCAGATGGGACATGGGAACCTCTAGGGTTGGCGCTACCTGCGCCGGGTGGGTTTAGGCGTCGATGTCTGCAGGATTCCAGGTGAAGGAAAGCCAGAACGGGCCGGCATCGATCGCCAAGGCGTTCAGTCCGTCAAGCTGCTTGGAAATCCAATAAAGCACCGCGCCGGCTTCCTTGTCGTGCGCTGCCCAGCCATGGGGGCAATCCCGCGTCACGGTCAGGTCGCTGGCGTCAGTGAAGCCGCCCGGGAGGATAGCGATCAAGGCGTCGCAAAGCTCGTCTGCCCGTTCCTCGATGGTGTCGATTGCCTCGCTAGCCTCGGCACACAGCACAGAGCAGGCGACCTCATAGGCCCATGCCGTCGCGGCTTCGCGCCATTGGTCGCTGCGGAACTCTCCGCCCATCTCGCTCTCGTTCGGCGCGGCGCTGTGGCGTTCGTAGTCGTCCAGGATCTGCAGGCAGTGGTGCGTGTAGATGCAGGCGTTGTCCGCTTCCTGGTGCGCTGCGTCGCTGATGCCGTCGCGCAAGGCGTCAAGGTCGAGCGTCTTCATATCGTAAGCGATGATTTCGCCAATCATATCCACAGCGCGCGATTCAAGGTTAATCCGATCAGACATCTGGACCTCCAGTCCTATCGCGCCTTGCCCAATGCCCGGCGCTTCTATGCCCCTAAGCCCCGCGACGGGTTGGCTACCGTCAACGGGGCTGGTGGGGAGTGCCTAAGACCTAGGCGTTACCGATAAGCGAGCCATTCTGACCCTTGGTCATGGGATGCAGGAAGATCGCGCTTGGCGGCATGCACGGCGGGAAAATGATCGCGCGCCCCGTCGCGTCGGAAACGAAAATCCACCCTCCCGTTCCATGCTCGTGGCGATAGCTGCGCGCGTCTTGTGCCGTGGCGAACTCGCGATAGGTAAGCACGGTCATGTTAGCGCACCCCAGCGATCAGCATGCCGAGCATGCGCAGGAAGGGGCTATCGATCGCCACGCCAACCGCGATCGTCACGGCCAGCATGGACAGGCTAACGAGGAAGATGGAGGTATTGCGCGTCATCGTTCGGTCCCTTCGACCCTTGGCGCTTGCCCATTGCCCGCGCCGTGAGAAGGACCATGACACAGTGCAGAGAAGTATGCAACAGGTATTTGCGTAGCAGACCGAGAAATCGTCATTCCAGGCAAAGAGCGGCTAAATTCGCGCGACCATGCTTAGCGCGGCAAGCTATCGAGGATACCCCTGCGCCACAGGCCTAACCCATATTAATTAGAAAATGCTAATATAGTCCTCGACAAGCCAGAAACCCTTGCGGCGCGCACCTGTCAAATAACCGTTACGATGCCGTAACGACTATTCAGCCGATATCAATAGGTTACGCGCCAATTCTGCGAGCGTTGCGCCCTGCCACATTCCAAGCGCATCCTAGATCAACCCTCGCGCTCTTATTCCATGTGGACCTACGGCAGGAGGGCCCGACTAACCCTGCCCCACATAGACCGTGCGTTGCCCAGGTCGAGCACCAAGCCGCACATTCCACCGCATGCCGCCATCAGTCGCAGCCCGGTTGGACAACAGCCCGCAGGTCATTCCTGACAGCGCTCTAATCGATAAGCGCACCAATAAGCCAAGGCGTATCAGCAAGCCGCTCAAAGAGGCCGTGCGTGGCCTGCTAGACGGTAAATACAAGACCGTCACCGATGCAGCTAAGGCCGTGGGCCTGTCCAGATGGCATTTGAGCGAGAGCCTTGGTAAAGCCCACGTACAGGTGTTTATCGCGAGCGAAAGAGCGCGAACCCTTGCAAACGGGTCACTGCGAGCAGCCGCGCGACTCGTGGATCTCATGGAAGCCCAAAGCGAGCATGTCGCACTGCAGGCATCCGATAAGCTATTGGCATTCCAAGGCATTGTAGCCCCGAGCCAGCATGGCGGCGTCCAGGTCAATGTGAACGTGACCCCGGGCTACATCGTCAAGCTGAGGCATGCCGAGGGTGCAGAGCTGGACGGCCAGGCTATCGACGTGACGCCCGGTGCTGATGGGCAAGCCGTCGCTGGTGGGACAATAGAGCGGGGCGAGCGTTAACCCATGCTCTCCAACACATTGATATCACACAACAAGCAGCATCGGCTTTCCATAATAAGTATTATGGATCGTAGGGTTAACGATGCGCCTGCCGCATGGCTGGGCGAGGCGATCGACCCCACCCGGCCTCGATTGGCGATGCGAGGCCGGCCCCACCGGCCGGGGGCAAAATCCGGCGCGCAAGTAGGCACGGGCATTTGATGATCGAGGATATCTGGTTTTTCTTCTGCAAAATCACCCGGTCAATTCCAGTGCGTTGAGCGCCTTTCAGTTTTCACAACAATTGGCGCATGGATTTTTTGCCGCCAAAACCTCCGCAGAAATCGGACAAGAAGTCGTACTACGCGCGGTTGGGCCGCGCTCGGTATTTGCTGCGGACAGAGGCGTCGCGACGGGCGCGGGAGGAGAAGCGCGAGCAGAGGCGGTTGGAAAAAGAGGCGGCTACTCAGCGTTGGCATGATCGACAGGCCGCGGCAAAGGCCGAGAGAATTGAGGCTGTTCGTGCTGCCGCCGCAGGGGTTGATGTTGCGTCCATCAAGTCGGCGGATCGACGGATACGCGCTGGGCTTGAATTGATCGCCAAGGCGGAGGCACTTCAAGTCGAACGTGCGGCTCGTCTCGCGGCGTCCAAGGAGCGGCAGAAGGAGAAGGCCCGGGAATACCGGATCGCCAATCGTGACCGGAACCTGGAACTCCAGCGGCGCTGGCGCGAAGCCAACAAGGAAAAGCGATACGCGCACAATACGGCTCGGCGCCGGGCGCAGCGCACCAAATTGAAGCTTGAACTGATCAAGGCGCAGAACGGCAAGTGCGCCTACTGCCGCGTCAAATTGAGGGCCGAGGACATGCATGTTGACCATATCCACCCTTTGAGCAAGGGCGGCTCAAACGAACGGTCGAACCTGCAACTCACGTGTTCCGGCTGCAATCTGCGCAAGAACGCCAAGGATCCCCTGGCTTTCGCGAAGGAACTTGGGAGGCTCGTCTAATGGGCGTGATGTCGACCTCGGCACGGGTAAGGGCGCGTCGTCAGGCTGTTGAGCGGACGGCGGAGCGTGCGGCTTTTGTGCGGGAGCAGGCTGGGCGGGAGGCTGTGGTTGAGGAGGAGGTTCCGCCGGCTGAGGAGGAGGGGGAGCCGGGATGAGCGCGGGGGATGTCGTTCTGTACGCGGGTCGGGTCTACACGGTCGGCGAGGTCCGGGGTGACCGGGTTGTCTTGAAGCGGCGGGGCGAGCCGGATCGGATTGCGATTCTGGAGCAGGTATCGGCGGCGCCGCGGGCATCGATTTACGGCGGTGCGGCGTGAAGGAATTTACCCCGGCCGGCGACTGCCTGGACAGGTTCATGTCGTCGCGGGCTCCGGTGAAGATCATCCAGGGGCCGATCGGTTCGGGGAAGTCGCTGGCCTGCGTGATGACGATCTGGCTGAAGGCGATCGAGCAGGTGAAGCAGGCGGATGGGAAGCGGCGGTGCCGGGCGCACGTTTTCCGCGAGACCTATTCGAAGCTGGAGGACACGACGCTCAAGACCTGGCTGGAGTGGTTCCCGGAGAAGGAGTTCGGGAAATTCTACTGGTCGAAGCCGATGTTTCACGAGATCCGGATCGGCGACATTGAGTTGGATGTGCATTTCGTGGCGCTGGAGGACGAGACGGCGGCGTCGTATTTCCGGTCGCTGGAGACCACGATCTGCTGGTTCAACGAATTGCAGTACATGCCGCGGGTGCTGTTCGACGAGGCGGTTACTCGTGTGGGGCGATATCCCCGGACGATCGACGGCGGGGCTGTCAGGCCCCAGGTGATTGCCGACATGAACGCGCCGGATGAGACGCATTGGGTGCCGATCATGCGCGGCGAGGTAGCGATGCCGGACTGGTTCACCGACGAACAGCGTAGGGCGCACAAGAAGCCGGATACCTGGATGTTCTTCGTCCAGCCGGCGGGGCTGATCGAGGTGAAGGACGGGGAGGGGCAGGTCGCTCGGTACGAGCCGAATCCCGTGGCGGAGAATTTGAAGTTTCTGCCTCCGGGTTATTACACGAACGCCGTGCAGGGCAAGACCAAGTCGTGGATCGACGCGAACGTCATGAACCGGGTTTCGCCCCGGAGGGATGGCAAGCCTGTCCTGATGGACTTCAGGCGCGAAGTGCACGTAGCGAAACACCCGATCGATCCGATCCAGGGCCTGCCGATTCTCGTTGGATGCGATTTCGGGCGGAGACCTGCGGCGATCTTCGGGCAGTACATCCGGGGGTCCTGGCATATCCTGCACGAGCTGGTCTGCCGGGACATGGGGGCGTCGGCGTTCGCTCCTCTCCTGCGCAATGAACTGGCCCAGCGGTTTCCCGGGTTCCCGTTCAAGATCTGGGGCGACCCTTCGGGAGACTTCAAGGGCCAGAACGACAATACTACTCCGTACCAGATTTTCCGGTCGCAGAAGCTGCCGATCCTTCCGGCCCCGAGCATCCTGTTCACGGTCCGGCTTCAGTCGATCGAAGCGGTCTTGACCCGGATGTCCGAGGGCAAGGCCTCGCTCACGATCTCGCCGAACTGCACGACGCTGATCGCCGCCTGCGATGGAGGCTGGCATTACCGGCGGCTGAAGACCGCTGGAGAGAACTACTCGCCGGAACCGGAGAAGGACGAGTATTCCGATCCCGCCGACGCCTTTGGATACCTCCTCCTCGGTGGGGGAGAGGGGCAGATGCTGCTCACGGGTTCGGCGGAGCCTGCAAAGTCGGTGAACGTCCGCCGGCCGTACAACCCGTTCCAGAAGAGACGCGCGCTTGGCCGCTAAGCCCCTTGTCCGGACCTGGCTGGTGTTCTTCTCCGAACCGCCAGCGACCTACTGGTGGACGCGGTTTTTCCGGCCGGGCTTCAAGCATGTGACCGCCTGCGCCTGGTTCGATCTGGAGCAGCGATGGGTCTACTACAATCCCGCGAGGCCGGGGACGACCCTGCTGATCTTCACGCCCGACGAGTGGGGCGCGGTCTTCGCCCAGGTGCTGGAGAAGAGCACGGCCTGCGTCCGGTTCCGGGGGAGGAATGAACGTCGTTCGACCCCCGCGACCTGGTTCTGCGTCGGCGCGATCAAGGCGCTTCTGGGGCTGAACTCCCGCGCGCTTTCTCCCCACGGGCTCTATCTCGACCTGATCCGCCAGGGCGGAGAGGCGGTTCCCTGCGGGGAGTAGCTGGCCGCCCGTGCGTTGAGGGAAAGGACAGGTAGCGCCCATCTTCCGCCCATTCGAGGCGGAGGTGCGCGTGGGCGGAATCATCGACGTGCTGTTTGGCGGGGGTGGAAGCAAGGACGACGGGCCGGTCTACACCCCGCCGCCTGAAGACCCGTCGATCGCCGCGCGTCGGGAAGCCGAGCAGCAGCGGGCCGAGCAGGATCGCATTCGGGCTCAGCAGGAGCAGTTGTCGGTCGAGACCAAGAACCGCCAGCGCCGGTTCGGCGTTCGCTCGCTCTTCGGGACTCCCACGCGGACGAGCAAGCTGGGCGCCGGGTAATGCTCGACGGAGCGATCCAGGAATCCGACGGCGACAAGAAACTCTCGGCCGAGGTGCTGAAGCGCTACGCGCGTGCCGAACTCGACCTCAACCGGCACAAGCCCCGGATTTCCGCCTGCTATCGCTACGCCCTTCCCTGGCGGACCGGATTCGACCAGACCCAGCCGGTCGACCAGTTGGACGATGTCTACGACGACACGCTGATGACGGTGGTCGAGGATTTCGCCGCCGACATGGTCGGCACCTTCACGCCCGAGAAAAGCGTCTGGTGCGAACTCTCCCCGGTTGAAGGCCTTGCTCCGGAAGTGAAGCGCCAGGTCAAGGACCAGGTCGCGGTCATCCAGCGGACGATCTTCGCCGAGATGCAGCGGTCCAATCTCTACCAAGCCCTGCAGGAATCGTATCTCGACCTCGCGATCGGCACGATGTCGCTGACCGTGCAGAGCATCGACCTGCACGAACCCTTGCACTGCCAGGCCATTCCGATGACCGAGCTGCGGATCGACCGCGGCCCCTACGGATTCGTCGACGGCCGGTGGCGCAAGAAGCGGATGCGGGCCGAGGAGATCAAGGTGCTGTGGCCCGATGCCCGTGCCCCGAACGGGAGGGATTGGGACAAGCCGGACGCCGAGCACGACGTGATCGACGGCTGCTGGCGGGTCTGGTCGGAAAAAGGCGACGAGGTCTACCAGTACGCGGTCGTCGCGGACAGCAAGCTGATCTACCAGCAGCGCTATACGGGAGCCGGTTCCTGCCCGTGGATCGTGGCGAGGTGGTCCGGGGACTCCTGCACGGCCTGGGGGGTCGGCCCGACCTATCGCTCGATGCCGACCTACCAGGCGCTGAACCACGTCCGGTTCCTCCTGCTGAAGAAGCTGGACGAGATCACCGACCCGGCGTTTTCGTTCGAGCACGACGGGGTGGCGAATTTCGACAACGGGCTTGAACCCGGGACGGGCATTCCCCGGGCGGTCGGTTCCAAGGCTCCGGAAGTGATCGAGTCGAAGGGCCGGTTCGACGTGACCTGGATGCAGGCCGACGAACTGGTCTCGGCGGTAAAGCGCGCCCACTACCAGGACCGTCCCGAGCAGAGAGGCAAGACCCCTCCGACGGCCCAGCAGTGGATGGAGGAATCGGCCGAGCGCTGGAGGCGGATGGGTACGCCGGCCACCAAGCTGGTGATCGAGCTGATGTACCCGACGGTCAAGCGGTTCGCCTACCTCCTGCTCGCCCGCAAGCGGCTGCAGCCCCTGGTCGTCAATGGCGAGCCGTATCACCCGCTCGATCCCCGGTTCGTCGCGCTCACCCCGACCTCTCCGCTTCTCCGCGCCCAGGAGCAGGAGGAATTGCTGCGGATCGTCCGGACGGTCGAGATCATGGTGGCGCAGTTCGGGCCCCAGATCGCAGCCGTGATCGTCGACATCTTCGAGTTCGCCAAGCAGGTGCAGGCGCTGCTCGGCACCGAGGTCATGCGCAAGGAAAGCGAGATCAAGGCCGCGATCGAGCAACTGCTTCCCGTCCTGAAGGCCTCTGGCGGAGGAGGCCAGACCCTGGACCCCGCCGCCCTGGTAGGCCCCGGTGGTTAGCGATCCCTTCGCGGCCAAGCGGCAGGCGCACCGCGACCGGATCGCGTCTCCCCCTCCCGGTCCTACCCATGAAGCCGACGCGATTTTCGCCCGCGCGTTCTCCAGCGGGGCGGGGAAGGAAGCGCTCCAGGCGATGCGCGAGAAGGCCAATCGCCCGATCAACGCCTTCGCGGCTTCGGAGAGTGCGTTGCGGGCGTCGGCCGCTCAAAGCCAGTTTGTGCGCGAGATCGAGGCCGCCGTTCAACGGGGGCTCGACGCGATGAACACGAAAGGCAAAGCAGCGTGACCGAACAGACTCCGACGCCTGCCCCCACGCCCGCACCCGAAGCGGTTGCTCCGGCGCCCCCGCAGGGCCTGGAGAAATATTGGGACGCGCAGGGCGCGAAGCTCAACACGGACGCGCTGGCGAAGGACTACGGCGAGCTTTCCAGCTTCAAGAAGGCGCAGGACGATCTTCGCGCGACCCTGCCGAAGACGCCCGACGACTACAAGTTCGAGTTCAAGGCGCCGCAGGACTTCAAGGTTCCTGACGGCGTCCAGTTCAAGGTCGACCCCAAGGACCCCCGCATCCCCCTGGTTCGCGAAGTCGCGGCGAAGCACGCGCTTCCGCAGTCGGTGATCGACGACCTGGTCGTGGCCGACGCGAAGCTGAAGATCGCCGAGCACCAGCAGAATCTCGAGATCGTCGCGGCCGAACGCGCGAAGCTGGGCGAGAAGGGCCAGGCGCGCATGGACGCCGTGAAGTCCTTCCTCGGCGACGACTTCGAACACCTGAGCCTGGCGCTCGACAGCGCCGATGCATTCCAGGCGCTGGAGCGGCTGATCGCTCGCGCTTCGAGTTCCAGCATCCCGGGAGCGGGCGGCGGCGGCCACGAACCGCCGAAACCGCCGCAGCAGATCACGGACCGTTGGTATCCCTCGCAGAAGGTAGGCTAAGCCATGTCGACTCTCGCAGCCACCAATCCGACCCTGTCGGACATCGCGAAGCTCACCGAGCCGAACGGCGGCATCGTCACCGATATCGGCGAAATCCTGATGCAGGACAACGAGATCCTGCTCGACGCCACGATGATCGAGGCGAATGGCGGCACGTATCACCGCCACGCGCAGCGGGTCGGCATCCCTGAGCCGACGTGGAAGCGCTACTACGAGGGCGTCGTGCCGTCGAAGAGCGTGTACGCGACGCTCGACGAGCCGATCGGCATGATGGAGAACTTCTCCCAGGTCGACGAAGACCTGCTCGCGCACAGCGGGAATCCTGCCCAGGTGCGGCTGCACGAAGCCACGGGCATCCTGGAGGGCTTCAACCAGTCCTTCTGCCAGACGCTTCTCTACGGCTCGGTCTCGACCAGCCCGGCGAAGTTCAACGGCGTGCTGGGCCGCTACTCGTCGCTCTCCGCGGCCTCGGGCGAGAACATCATCGACGCGGGCGGCACGGGGTCGGACAACGCCTCGATCCTGCTCATGTCCTGGTCGCCCCGGCATTCCTTCTGCATCTACCCGAAGGGTTCGCCGGCCGGCCTGAGCCGCATGGACCTGGGCAAGCAGATGCTGACCGACTCGGGCGGCGAGCGCCGCGTCGTGATGGAAGAGCAGTTCAAGCAGCATGTCGGCCTGTGCGTCCGCGACTGGCGCGGCAACGTGCGGATCGCGAACATCGACAAGTCGATGCTGGTCGCGCAGTCCGGCGCCGCGGCGATCCTGGAGCTGCTGGCCGCTGCGGTCGACAAGCTGCCGTCCGGCGGCGCGCGTCACGCGATCTACATGCCGCGTGTCGTGAAGACCATGCTTCGCATCCAGTGCATGAAGCAGTCGAACGTCTACCTGACGGTCGGCAACGAGGAAGGCAAGCCGAAGCTGATGTTCGACGGCATCCCGATCCGCAAGGTCGACCAGATGGCGGCGGACGAGTCGCGCGTGACCTGATCGGGCCAGGCCTGAAAGATCGAACCTGAAAGGGATACGACGATGCTGATCGACAAGTTCAATACCTTCTCCTGGAACCAGGCAATCACGGCCGACGCCATTTCGACGAACGTGATCGACCTGCTCCCGGTCTCGGGTGCGATCGGAGCCGGCGCGACCGGCGGGCCGAGCGCCAACACGGTGCGCGACATCGGCTCGGGCGAACCGCTCTACCTCCACATCCTGGTCACGGCCGCGTTGACCGATGCGGACGGATCGCCGACGCTGACCGTCACCCTGGAATCGGACAGCGCGGTCGGGCTGGACTCGTCGGCCACCACGCACTGGACGGTCTCGACGATCGCCGAGGCGACGCTGGTTGCCGGCTACTGGATCGCCAAGGGTATCCCGATCCCCCCGGGTTCCTACGAGCGCTACCTGGGCATCCGGTACACGACCAACTCCGCCGACTTCGACGGCGGCACGGTCTCGGCCTGGCTGTCCAACAACCGCTACGACGACCGCACCTACGAGGGCGGCTGGACGACCGGGATCAACTAATGGCCCGGTATCGCGCCAAGGCCATGATCTACATTGATCGGCTGATCACGCCGGGCGAGGTGTTCTCGTCCGACCTGCCGCCGGGCCGCAACTGGGAACCGCTGGACGATGCCGCTAAGGCAAAGTCCGCGGCCCAGCCGGTAGCGAGCGTTCCGTCGATCATCCCGCCGGACAAGCCGCTGGCGGCGATCCCGGCCGAATGGCGCGAGCTTCGTCCGAAGCAGATCATCGCCCTTGCCCAGCGCCTCGGTGCGCCGGCCAAGGGCACGACGGTCGAGATCGCGACCGCCTGGATCGATCGCGAGATCGCACAGCGCGGGCAAGTTTCGCAGGAGCGCAGCCTGGAGGCTGCCGCGTAGGAGGTTGAGATGCCGGCCTGGTTGAATCGCTCGGACATTGCCGAACGTCACGTCTACGACATGGTGTTCCCGAAGTTCCTGACCGGAACGACGGACATCGACGACTCGGCGCAGACCGACACGACCGCGTTCCAGATCCTGGAGATAGCGCCGGTCACCAACTATCCTCTCGCGGATGTCGAGATCGTGTTCGACCTCGCCAAGGCGACCACGGGCTTCGCCGCGGTCGAGACATCGATCACGGCGCAGTTCGCGCTCGCCCGCAAGGTCGACGGCACCAATTGGCGCCGCGAGGCCTATGTCGAGGCCGCCCTGTCTGGAACGAACGCGGCGAACCGCGCGATGCGCCTGAATGCCGGCTCGGTCAGGGTGACCGAAGGCCTGCGCGTCTACGTCGTGTTCTCGTCGGACGTGACGGGCGACATGGAAATTCCCTACGTGATCTCCTACAAGGGCCTGGTCGAGCCCACGGTGACCGCGGTCGCCGCCTGATAGGCCCGTGCGTTGAGGGTGCCGCCCGCGTGGCGGCATCTTCACTCGCATGGCGATCGACCTCCGCTACATCAATGCAGCGTTGACGCGCACCGGGTTCGACCCGGTGTCGTCGCTTCCCGGCCAGACGGCCGAGGGCAAGGTCGCCCACGCCAACTACGAACTGCTGGTCGTCAACACCCTGACCAGCCATCCCTGGAAATTCGCTACGACCGACCGTCGGCTCAACCTGCTGAGCGACGCGCCGAACCTTCCCTGGCTCTACGCCTACCAGAAGCCGGTGGACTTGCTGAGCCTGCGCACCCTGAAGGTTTCGGGCGTGGGCGTGGCCTACGAGGTGATGACCGACAAGATCCTGTGCAACCAGGACGCGGACGCTGTCGTGATCGCCGTGTTCACCTGGCGGGTTCCCGAGTCGCTTTGGCCCGGCTGGTTCGGCGAGGCGATGACGCAGCGGCTGGAGGCCCTGTTCCTTCGCTCCCCGGCGGCGAAGTTCGACGAGGCGGATGCGCGCGACCAGTCCGCCCAGCTCTTCATGGACATGGCGAAGTTCGAGGACAGCAAGCTCAAGACGCCGACCGACCCGCGCACCTATCCGATCCTCGTGGCGCGTCGCGGCGGCCCGGTGAGCGGTCGTGCCTAGGACGCACGCGCTGCAGACCGATTTCTCGGCGGGAGAACTCGGCCCCGAGGTCCAGATGCGTCGGGATACCAAGCAGTACGACAAGGGCGCGAAGTCGCTGCTGAACGGCCAGCCGCTGATCGGTGGAGGCAATCGCCGTCGCCCCGGATCGCTCAAGCAGGCGAGGGCTTCGAGCGAGTTCCGCGTCGAGGATTTCGTCTACGACCAGGACACGATGTACGTGCTGGCCTTCGGCTGGGGCACGCTGAACGTCTATCTCCCTGATGGCGAACTGGTCGACACGATCACCGGGGCGCCCTGGACCGGCGACATCTGGCGCGAGATGGACTACAGCCAGATCGGCAACGTGGTCTTTCTCACGCATCGCGCGATGATGTGCCAGGTGGTGCGGGACACGCCTACATCGTGGTCGCAGAGCGCGATCCCCTGGTCGGTCGCGGCTTCCGGGCGGATCAAGCAGCCGCATTTCAAGGTCGCTCCTGACGACGTGACGATCCTGCCCTCGGCCTTGACGGGCTCGATCACCCTGACCCTGTCCGAAGGCTGGTGGGTCGCCGATCACGTCCTTACCCGTATTCGCATTCTCGACCGGGAAGTGCGGATCGACTCGATCACGAGCGATACGGTCGCCACCGCGACGGTGATGGACGGGCTTCGACCCTATCAGGATCTGACGGTCACGAGTTCGGCCGGCTTCGCGGTCGACGAGATCGTGGAAGGCCAGACGACCGGCGCACGGGGGATCATCTGCTCGATCCCTGACAGCACGTCGATCATCGTGGCGATCATCGAGAACCTGACGAAGTTCACGGCCGAAGGACTGATCGGGCCGAACATCACGACGACGATCGGCAGCGTGGCCGACGCTTCTACCGCCGCGGTTTCGGACTGGACCGAGCAGGCCTTCTCTCCCGCCAACGGCTATGCCGATTGCGTGGAAATCCACCGCAACCGCCTGCTGTTCGGTGGAGGTGGGGCGGTGCCGAACGGCCTTGCCGGGTCAAGCGCGACCGACATCTTCGACTTCGACATCGGCGACGGGTCGGATGGGGATGGGTTCTACGAGACCGTTGGAGATGCGGCGGCTTCGTCGATCGTTCAACTGCACTCGGCCGAGCAGCTTCTGCTCCTGACCGACAAGGGGCCGTACTACGTGCCCGAGAGCGAGAGCACGCCGTTTCGTCCTTCGTCGCTGGCCTTCAACCATTTCGGCGGGACGTGGAAGATATCGCGCGTTCGGTCTGCCGACTATGACGGCGGCGTGATCTTCACGTCCGGCGCGACAATCATCAAGGCATATCCGACAGGAGACCTTCGGCGGGCGTGGGCGGCCAAGGAACTCTCCTACCTGGTCGGCCATATGCTGAACGATATCGTGGATTCGTGCTTCGTCGACAATTTCGGCGGGGGCGACGAGCGGTTCGGGCTGTTCGCGAACGGCGATGGGACCGCCGCGCTGATGCTGCTGGTCGACGAGGAAGAAATCCGCAGCTTCATGCCCTGGAACACGACGGGGTCGTACAAGTCGTTCTGCTCTCTCCCGGGCAAGGTCTACGCCTGCGTCGAGCGCGTGATCGATGGAGAGACGGTCTACCAGTTGGAGCTGTTCGATCACTCGATCACCCTCGACGCCTCGGTGGTCGACGACACGCTGGAGACGGCGGCGGGGGATTTCGGCGACACCGAGATCAAGATCGTGACGCAGGGGACTGATTTCTACCTCGGCGACTACCCGCTTTCCCTGTCGAGCGTACCCGCCGGCCCTTATGTCGCGGGCCTCTACTACGACCGCGAGATCGAGACGCTGCCGCCGGAAATCCAGGACAATTCGGGTTCCCGCGCGGGGGAGATGATGCGGATCACCGAGGCGTATATCCGCGTGCTCGAATCGCGGCGGTTCGAGGTAAGTGGAACCACGCTTGCCGCCTACCAGGTGGGAGAGGACATCACCGACACCCCTCCTTCCAGGGACGGTTGGCTGCGCTTCACGTTTCTCGGCTGGTCGACGGAACCGACGATGGTGATCCGCCAGCCCGATCCGCTGCCGCTGACGGTGCTGGGGCTCAAACAGACGGTGTTCTACTGATGTCGGGCATGGAAGTCGTCGGGCTGGGTCTTGGTCTGGTGGGCACCTTCGCGCAGGCGTCGGCGCAGAAGAAGGCTGGCCGGGAGCAGGCCGCTGCTGCCCGGTTCGAGGCCGCGCAACTGGATGAGCGCCAGCGCGAGTTGCGGGTCAACGAGGAAATCCAGCGCACGTCAGCCGACCAGTCCGAGGCGCGGCGGTTGGAGGAGTTGACTTCCAACCTGGAGACGATCCAGGCGATCCGTGCTGGACGGGGGGTTGGCATGTCTTCCCCCACGGGTCAGGCGATCCTGGCGAGCACGGCCGAGGACGAGCGTAGGGATATCGGGATCGAGAAGTCGAACATCCTGAACGAAGCCGACGCCTCCCGCAGGGCCGCGTGGCAGGCCGGGCAGGAAGCCGGCTTGGCCCGTCGCAAGGCGAAGTATTCGCTCTATTCGAGCAACGTGCAGTCGGGCATCACGGTTCTTTCGGGCCTGTCGCGTGTCGCCAGTGGAGTTCGGTTCTGATGGCCGGCACCGGGCTTCCCATTCCCAGGACAGGCCGTGATCGGTCGCAGCCGGCGAAGCTGACGCCGCAGATCGACGCGGATCGCTATTCCACGGCATCCAATTGGAAGCAGATTGAATCGGCCTCCGCCGGGTTGGCGAGCGCCGGGTTCGGTCTGGCGGCCGAGGGGCAGGCGGATCGGATCAGGGAGGAGAAGGCGGCGCAAGCCGCTTACCTGGCCGAGCAGGAAAACGAGATCGCGCGCAAGCGGATCGAACTGCATGACCAGTACGCGAAAGACCCGGCCGGGTTCGACGCTGCCTGGAGGGGTTACGCCGAGGGCAAGCTGGGCACGGCGGACAGCAAGGCCGTCCCGCATCTCTCCAAGGCCCTTGGAGGAGCGGGGAACGCTGCCTATGCGTCGATCCTCGCGGCCAAGCGGGCGGAGGATCACCGGCTCGACAGCGAGAAGATGAGCGTCCTGGTCAAGCGGTCGGCCGACGACATTGTCGGGGCTGCGATGGCCGACACGCTGAACACCGAGGACGGTCAGGCCAAGATCGCGAAGCTCCAGGCGACGACCGCGTCTGCCGTGAACCTCAAGCTGATGAGCCAGGAGAAGGCCGACGAGATCATGGACGACGCGATTTCGCGCGCCCATGGCGAGGCGGCTGCTCAGTCCGGATTGAAGGTCTACCAGGAGAAGGGGTTCGATGCCGCGGTACAGCATCTTCGTTCGTCCATCCTGGAGAGTCAGTCGTCGCTCAGCCCATCGCAGAAGCAGGCGGCTTTCTCCAAGGGCCTGTCGACCATCAGACTGCAGAAGCAGATCGACGGCCAGGACCGGGCGGAGTTCGTGGCCGAAGCGACCGACATGGTCAATGGCCTCTCGGCCGGTCAGGGTATCGACCCGGGGCGGTATAACGACGTGGTCGCCGGCCTGAAAAGGTCGGGTGCTTTTGGCACCCTGTCGAAGCTGCAGGGGCAGGTCGCGATCAAGAATGCCGTCGAGCCTCTTGCGCATCTCCCCCCGTCGCAGTCGCTGGCCTACACGAAGAGCCTGCTGGAGGGCTCGCCGGCCGCGACGCAGCTCGCCCAAGCGGAGTCGGGTGGAAAGCCCGATGTCGTAAACCAGTTCGGCTATGCCGGGAAATACCAGTTAGGCGCTCCGAGGCTTGATACGCTGGGGCTCTACAAGCCCGGCCCGGGCGAGGATTTGAACACCTGGAAGAACACGCCACGCGACGCTCCTGGCAAGTGGACCGGCGAGTTCCAGATCCCGGGCTTCCCGCAGGTCAAGACCTTGCAGGACTTCCTCGGCAATCCCCAGGCCCAGGATGCGGTGATGCAGGTCCAGCAGCAGCGGGCCAACCAGGAGATCACGGTTCGGGGATTGGATCGCTTCCTCGGCCAGACGGTCAATGGAACGGTCGTCACCCGGCCGGGCATCGTCGCAATGATCCATCTCGGAGGTCCGGGGTCGGCACAGGCCTACCTGGAGAGCGGGGGCCAGACCAATCCGGCGGACGCGAATGGCAAGACCGTGGGCGACTACCTGAAGCTTGGCGAGACCTCGACAGACCGGACCTATCCTCCAGCGGGAATCGTCGCGAAGGCGGTCAAGACCGAGTACGTGAAGCTGATCCGCAAGGACTGGCCCGAGATGAAGGCGGTCATCGAAAGCGGGAAGATCGTCAACCCGCAGGATTTCGAGGCCATCCGGTACGCGGCGGAGAAGTCGGGCGACGAGGCGTGGAAGCGCGAAGTCGAGTCGATGGCGGTCGCCCAGCGGGGCAACGACGCGATCAACAAGTCGTCGGTCAGCCAGGGCCAGGCAATCCTCGACAGCGTGGGACGGGAGTTCGACGCCGACGGGGTGCGCTCGGTCGACGAGCAGCGCGTCCTGAAGGCGATGGAGGAGAACTTCCAGCGCAAGGTCAAGCAGGTGACCGAGAGCCCGGTGGACTACGCGCTGGCGAATGGGGCGAGCGTTCCTTCCCCGCTGAATTTCGCCGATCCTGCTCTTGCCCGTGCCGCGGTGGCCGAGCGTGTGAACCTCGCCCGGGGGGTGTCGCAGGACCAGGGCGTGGCTCCCGGTTCTCCCTTCCGCGCGGCCGACCGCCAGGCGATTGCCGGGGCCATTGCTTCGGGCGATGCCAAGCAGGCCGGCGTGGCGATGGATAGCGTTTTCGCCGTCCCGGACCAGATGCTTGTTCCGGCCCTGAGCCCGGAAATCCGCTCTGCCGTTCAAGGGGCGGCGCGGTCGACCGATGTCGGCAAGTACAACGCGGCGATGGGCTTCCTCGAAAAGATGTGGGCCAGGGCACCGGAGACGGCGCAGAAGCTGTTCGGCGACGACGCGATTTCGGCCATGCAGGTCTGGCAGGAGAAAATCCGCTACCAGACCCCGGACCAGATCGCCGAGGACCGGATGAAGTCGCTGGACCCCCAGGTGCGGGAACGGCGGAAGCTGGCGGAGAAGGACGGGCTGGAGATCGCGCGCAAGGTCAAGCCCGGCGATATCGCGGCGGCCTTCGACGAGTCGTGGCTGCCGTTCAACACGCCCGAAATGCCCGTCCATCCCGATACGCGGGATGCTTTGATGGGCGACTTCGACAACCTGTTCTCGCAGTTCTACGCCGAGGTGCCGAACAAGGACGTAGCGATGCAGAAGACGGTCGAGCGGCTGAAGACCAAGTGGGGCGCGTCCCAGGTCAACGGTGGCCGGCTGATGCTCAATGCGCCGGAACGGTTCTACCCGGCTGTAGACGGAAACCACGGCTGGATGAAGACCGAGCTGGAATCCGGCCTGGCCCGGCAGATCGGCAAACCCATGACCACGACCGAGCCTGACGTGGGCGGGTTTACGCAGAACTGGACCTACGAGCTGGTGGCGGATCGGCAGACCAAGGCCGAGGCGCAGTCGGGTCAATTGCCGTCCTACCAGGTGGTGGTGACGCAGGACGGCCGGGCGAACGTCCTGGGTCAGCGGGTCAGGTGGAATACCCAGGCGGTCGAGCAGGCGCGCGATCGGTTCAAGTCGGAGCGCGATCGCCAGGCCGAGGTCATGCGGATGTTCGACCGGAACGACGAAGCCGCGAAGGCCCGGCAGGCGCAGACCATGAGTTACATCCAGAGCCGGCGATGATCGAGTGGGTCGATCCTTCCCCTGACCCCGGTTATCGGGCTCCGGAGGGCGTGGCTCCCCAGCCGCCCGTAGACACCTCGGGCGTGCTGGGTGCTGCTTTTCGCCAGGACAACACGGTCGTCAGCCTATACCGCCGGCTGCGCGACGACACGTTTCCGCCCCAGCCCGACCACAACCCGCTGGATGTGATCCGGGGCACGCCGTACGAGCAGAATCACCTCGACAACTTCCTGGGCTCCCGGTCCTTCGGTGAGACCCGCTCGATCATGCGCCGGATCGATCAGGAGGATGAGGACCGCAAGGTGCTTCATGCAGCGGGGTGGGGGGGTGTGCTGGCCGAATTGCTGGCCGGCACCGCCGATCCGACCATGTGGCTGGTCCCCGGGGGCGAGATCGCCATGGGCGCGCGGGGGGCTGCCAACCTCGGCCGGCAGGCGGTTCGGGTGGGGGCGGGGTTTGCCGGCCAGGCCGCTGCCTCGGAAGCCGTGCTCCAGGCCACGCAGGAGACTCGTACGTTCGCCGAGAGCGCGGCCGCTGTTGGAACCGCCACGATCCTCGGGGCGATCCTGGGGCCCGCCTTCAGCCGCCTGGGGCCTGCCGAGCAGAAGGTGCTGGTCGACGGGTTCGAGGCCGACCGCGGGGCCATGGCGCGGCACGCCAACCAGACCCCCGAGCCGGTGCTGCAACCGGGTGCCCCTCCGCTGATCCCGGAAGCCGCCGGCGCCGCCGCGGCCGACACGCGCAAGCTGGAGGTCGCCGGGTTCGGGCTCGACAAGGTGCCGGTGCTGGGCAAGGGGCTGGAAAAGCTGGACCCCATGTCGCGGCTGTTCGGGTCGGAGAGCATTTCCGCGCGGCGGGCGACGGCTGATCTGGCCGAGACTCCGCTGCGGTTCGAGGAAAACAAGGCGGGGGTGGCGACCACTACAGGTCCGGCTCTTTCCCGCCTCGCCCGGATGGAGATCGACTCGACCCGCGTTGCCGTGGGCGACACGCTGGACCGGCTGTTCGCCGAGTACCGCTTCGCCGATCCGAACATCAGCCTGCCGCGGTTGCGCGACCAGTTCGAACGTTTCACGGGAAACAAAGGTCAGGGTTACTTGTCCTTTTCCGAGTTCAAGACCGAAGTTTCCCGGGCCCTGCAGCAGTCCGACCAGCACGACATCCCCCAGGTCGCCCAGGCGGCGCAGTACATCCGGGGCCAGGTTTTCGATCCCTGGCACAAGCGGGCGATCGAGGCGGGGCTGCTGAGCGAGGGCCTGCCGAAGGGCGCCGAGTCCTATTTCCACCGGGTCTGGAACAAGGAAGCGGTGAAGGCCCGCCGGCCGGAGTTCGTCGACCGGGTGACCTCCTACCTGAAGGGCGACCAGGCGACCAAGGCGGGGATCAAGGAGCGACTTGGGGCTGGTTCCCAGGCGCTGACCGTCGTCAACGACCAGGTTAAGAAATTCCAGGCCAAGCTCGAGCGGCTGGAGGCGCGCAACGCCGATCTGACCTCTCGACTGAAAGAGCGGGCCAGCGATGTAGCGCGTGCGGAGAAGCGTACCGATGCCCTGGAGGAGAGGGCGAAGTCGATTACCGAGGAGATCAACGAAATCCAGCAGTTCGTCGGCGAGATGCGGGATTCGCTAGTCGACCCGGCTTTGCGCCAGCGGCTGGATGCGCTGGAGCGGGACGTTGTGGCGCTGCGCCAGGCCGATCGGCCGGTGACCGAGGCCAATCTGCGGCAAATCGAGGACGAGGAGCTAAAATCCATCCTGACGCCCGACGTGCGGATGGCTGCCGAGATGGTGGTGGGTCGGCGGAAGATGCCCAAGGGGCCGTCGTTCATTTCAGGGCTCGTTGCTGATGGTGGCGTGCGGGACTTGGGCGGCGATGTCGCCGCGCTGCTAGGCGGCGCGCGCCGGCCGGGGTTGATCAACCAGCGTGGGCGCGCGCTGGACGAGATCGGCCTCAAGCTGCAAGAGGATTTCCCTCATATTTTCCCGGACAATGGCGGGCCCGGTGGTGGTGCGCCTGGTCCTCGCGAAGTCCTGGACATGATCGACTCCGCGCTTCGCGGACGCGAGCCGTCCTGGTGGGTCGACCATTTCTCCGACGCCGATCGCAGCGTGATCGAGGCAGCGCAGTACGCGCGCGCGCTGGAGAAGGTGCTGGACGAGGCTGGGGTCGAGGTCAAGAACGTCCGCGATGTGGCGGCGGTGCTGCGGGGCGAGGGCGGCCGGGTAAGCCTCGAGGATCTGGACAAGATCGCGGCGGATATGGAAGCCGCTGGTCAGGCGATCCCGCTTTCTGGCCGGCGCGGCGCCGCGGAATCGGACCTGGCAGACCTGAAGGCGGGCTTTGCCAAAGTCCGCGAGACGATTTCCAACGCGATCAGCGTTCGCGAAGCCAAGCGCAATCGTCTGCGAGCGGCCGAGGCCCGGGGCGGCGAGGCGGCGCGCGTCGAGGCGGCTAGTCGCGGGCGACTGGGGGTGCTCGAGGAGCGGCTTGGTCTTGCCGAGCAGCGCCGGGAGATCCTGGAGGAAGCCCTGGCCCTGGCCGGCAAGCAGCATGACGACTTGCGGGCCAAAATCGAGGAAGACCTAGCTAGCTGGCAAGGTGGGTCCGCGGCCGACGCCAAGAGCGCAATCAAGGCTCGGGAGAAGTACCGGGCCGAGCGCGATGCGCGCGCCAAGGCTGAGGGGCGGGCGCCGGCGACCGATCGGCTGGCTGCCGCGGACGACGTAATAGACCGCACGGTGCGCAAGATCCTCGCCAGCGATCGCGCGGCGTCGGACATGGAACTCCGCTCCCGCGCCGACCAGATCACCGACCGGGTGCTCGGTTCCCCTGACGGCCGGCTGCCCTACGAAATGTCCACCGGTGCGAGCCAGGTAGGCCCAGGCGAGACGGCGCGCGGTTCCCTGGCGGCGCGTCGTTTCGCTATTCCCGACCACATGGTGAGCGAGTTCCTGGAGAGCGATGTTGAATCTGTCGTGGGCGCCCATCTGCGAACGATGGTCCCCGACGTGCTGTTGACCGAGAAATTCGGCGATGTGGCGATGACCGACGCCTTCCGCAAGATCAACGACGAGTTCGCCCTGAAGGCGGCTGGGGCCAAGAGCGAAGCCCAGGCGGCGAAGATCGGCCAGGAGCGGGACCGGACGATCCGCGACCTTGCGGCCGTGCGGGATCGCGTCAGGGGCGTCTATGGCTTCTCGGCCGACGCGATCATGCAAGGCGCTGCCAGGGCGGTGGCCGTCGCGAAGAATGTGAACCTGCTGACCTCGGGCGGCTCCTTTGCCCTGACCAGCATGGCGGACATGGCCGGCTCGATCTTCCGCTTCGGCCTCGGGACAGTCCTGCAGGATGCGTGGATGCCGTTCGTCCGGTCGCTTGCCAAGGGCGGCGACGAGTGGAAGCAAGCGGCTAGGCAATACCGGGCGATGGGGGTCGCGAACGAAGTGGCCCTTGCCACCCGCAGCCACGCGATCAGCGACATCACCGAGCTATACCGGCCGCAGTCCCGTCTCGAGCGCGGCCTGCAGTGGGGCGCTGACAAGTACATGGTCGCCAACCTCCTGGCTCCCTGGACCGATTGGGGCAAGATCAACGCCTCGATCATCGCGGGGAATGAAATCCTTCGTGCATCGAAGGCCGTTGCTGGGGGAACGGCGACCAAGAAGCAGATCGCCCAACTCGCCGAGTCGGGAATCCCCGACTGGCTGGCCGGCAAAATCTGGTCGGAGTTCTCGGCTGACGGAGCGGGGGAGATCGTCAATGGGACTCATCTGCCGAACACCGACCGCTGGAAAAACCGCCAGGCACGGCAGGCATTCGAGGGGGCGGTGGGACGGGAGGCGGATATCGCGATCATCACGCCCGGCCAGGAAAAGCCGCTGTGGATGTCAAACCCGGTCCTCTCGGTGTTCGGCCAGTTCAAGTCCTTCATGGCCGCCAGTACCCAGCGGATGCTGATCGCCAACTTGCAGCGCAGCGACGCTCAGGTGCTTCAAGGCCTGGTCTTCTCCATCGGCATGGGCATGTTGTCCTACCGGCTCAACGCCCTGGCCGGTGGAACCCCTGTCTCCGACCGGCCGCAGGATTGGGTCAAGGAAGGCATTTCCCGCTCGGGCGTCCTCGGCTGGCTGGAAGAGGGCAACGCCATGGCGTCCAAGATGACCCGGGGCGGGGTGGACGTGTACCGGCTGA
>ERZ869925.643-NODE-643-length-22590-cov-10.985622_pt1 | contig 22590 bp, 22 predicted proteins | sample MGYA00579311_ERZ869925 | MGnify/ENA primary metagenome ERZ869925 (study PRJEB32216, sample SAMN09231817) | wastewater metagenome | place: USA: Maryland | collected 2016-07-30 | study: EMG produced TPA metagenomics assembly of the PRJNA472060 data set (Reclaimed...
TCGCACGAACCCTGCAACAGGTCAGGCGTGAACCCGTTGTGCAAGACGCTGTTGTCGGCCTGCACCGTTGCGCTAAGCCCGACGAGGTTGGTCCACGCAGGCGATGTTCCGTTGATCGTCGCCACCAGCAGCGGGGTGCCGTTAGTCTCGTTCGTTCCACCGAAGTTCGACACCTTGAACCCCAGTGTGAAGTTTGTCCCAGTGGAAAGGCTGAACGAAGAAAGATCCGTGTTCTGTGCGAGCGTCTGAGACACGCCAGAACTGTTGACACGCGAGAGCGTGGCACTCCACACGGACCCTGTGTGCTTGACGATGAACCTGTACCCGCTCGCCGCAACGCTGAACCCAGTCGGCCAGCTACACCGAAGCGTCATCCCTGCAAAGCAGTTCGTAGATGACGGGTTCGACAGGTTGAACGTGCATTCACGGTCCTGGTAGTAGCGGTTTGACGCAGGGCGAGTAGAGATGAAATCGTTGATCGTTCCTGGGCCAGAGATCGTGATGCGGTTGCTGCCGCTGTCGCGGGCAAGCGTGCGCGTGAAGAAGCTTGCTTGATCTCCGATCCACGCCGAGTGAAGCATGGACCCTGACACGGAGAGCGTGTCCGCTGTGCTCGTTCCAAGGATCTGCCGGGACGAACGCTGCCACTCGTCGCGATGCACGACCTCATCGGACGACGTGTCGTGAATCTGGAACCACGGGATCAACGTGACTGTCTTGATTGCTCCAGACGACTGATTGTGGTCCTGTGAGGAACCAAAGCCGCACCGACCGCTTGCCGTGATCTTCGACACGGAGGAGTCGGTGTACGAGAAGATCGTGTCTGGTGCAGGCGAGCCATCGGCTCCCACTGGGTACGAAACCCCACCGGACGGATAGTATTTCGCCTGAGCAGTGAGAACAGGGTTGCCAGCGGTCGTAACCACGGACAGCGACAGTTCAATCGGGCGTTCCCACTTCGGAGCCGCGACTGACGTGCTATCGAGAAGCGTGACCGTTCCGCCGTTGACGCGAAGGAGCAAGAACTGGGTGTCGCTGGAGTTGCTCGCCAACAGGAACCAGTACGAGTCGCCGTTGATGATGCGCTCACTACCGCTCGTGCTGTCGAACGTGGGAGACCCAGACGCGCGCACGCACACGCCAGCGTATCCCCAGCTCGACGTGTTCTTGTTCCCGGCAACGACGTGCGGCACAAACGCCGCGCTCACGGTGCAGTTGGCTGCGAAGTACGGCCTCCACACCATCGAGCAGAACGCACGGGTAGGCGCGCTCAGGTTGGCGCGGAACGCTCCAGACGTGCTCGGCGGGTTCGTGGTGACGGCTCTGTACCCGTCATGGAACTGGCACACCGCGTTGTTGCAAATCAAGTAGCCGGTCGCCAATTCGCCACCGCTGCCAGCCGCCTCCCAGGGGTTGAAGCGTGCGTACCCGGTGAGCCAATCACCGTAGACCGGGCTGTTCTCGGTGAAGGCGTCGTCGGCGGTGAGGATCTGCGTCACGAGGAAGAAGCCGCCACGCGGACGGCTGACACAAGGCTACGGTTCGTGCCCCGAGAAAGCGCGCTCACGATGGATGCTTCAATCTGCGGGATCAGCTTCTTGATCGCCAGCGCACTCCCGGCTGCGTCTCCAGAGGACGAGTTGATCGTCAGGTGAACCGCGTAGCTCGGTGCGCCGCCACCGTTTCCAGCCGCACGAACGCCAAGCTCACCGTTGCTCATGCGCTGGAGCGGCATGATGGCCTCGGGGATGCCGCCTTCCCGCGCGCTGCCGGTCTGCCCGTTGCCCATGCGGAAGAGGGCCGGTGTGGACCCAACGTCGGGAAGACCGCCGAGTGCGTGCCTGCGGATCATCCGCGTCTCGAACACGCCTCCCTTGGAGTGGGAGTCAGTGATGTTCGAGGCGCTCGGCGAGCCACCGCCCGTGAAGCCGCCTGCCGCGCCTCCAGCCGCGCTCCCGAGCATGCTCTGGAGGAAGCCCCCGAAGGACGGTCCCTGCTGCCCAAACGCAGCAGAGGCGATCTGGAGGGCCATGAAGCGCGCGATGAGCTGGGCGATGTCCTTCAGGACCGACAGGGCGAAGTCCTTGAAGGCGTCCTTGGCGCTCTTGGCGTGCGTGATGATGTCCGTGAAGGCATCCGTCAGGTGTCCAAGGCCAGCGTCGCCGAGGCGCAGGCCGACCTCGTAGAACTGGTTCAGCTCGTCCGTTCCGCGCGCGATCGACTCGGCGAGGCCGCCAGCCGCACCGCGCTCCTTGTTGCGAAGCTCCCGGTCCTCGATGATCGCACGGCGCTCCTGCTCCTTCAGGACGATGGCGCGCTGCGTCTCAAGCTCACCGAGGAGGATGTTCGCCCGGTCGGCAACCTTCCCGCCGAGGAGTTGCTCGGACTCCAGGATCTTGCGCATCTCGGCGTACTGGAGCACGAGGGAGTCGTACTCCTGCCTCGCCGTAGCAAGGCGGCGCTGCCCGAGCACCTGAGCGATGTCGTCGAGGGCCTTGAATGACGTGCTGAAGACGTTCTTCGCGAACTCGGTGGCAACATCGACCCCAGCGCCGAAGATCCCAAGCGACTGCTTGGCGGTCTGGCGTCGGCGCTCGACTTCGATCAGCCTGAGTTGCTGCTGGATCTGCGACTCCCCGAGCCGCAGCGTCTCCTTGATCTGCGTGTACTCGGCATACGCGATCGTCTTGTTGGCATACGCCGCGTCGGCCTTGTTCTGCGCGACCTGAACCTCACGCAGGTCGGTCTTGAGCTTGTCCTCTTGTGTCTGGATCAAGGACGACTGCGCTTGCTTCAGCAGTTGCGTGCCTTCCTTCACGCGATCCTGCTGCTTGGCGTACTCGATCATCGCCGCGCCGACCAACTTGATCTCGGGCAGCACGATAGACAGCGCGACAGCAGACGTTTTCAGCAAGTCGAGCGACCGCTTGGCTTCCTCGATCTGGGCATCCATGGATGCCTTAGCGGCTCCAACAACGCGGTCATATTCAGCCTGTGCTTCCGGGAACCCGTATGCTCCAAACTTACCGCTAGCAAGAGCCTCGTCTTGCTCGGCTTTGAATTGGGCAAAGTCGCGCTTCAGCTTGGAAATCGCTTGGGTAGCGGACTCGACGGAACGCGGGAACTTGTCCTTGATCCTGGCAAGCGTCGCTTCGTCAAGGAACTCGGCAACCTGATTGTCTCGCTTGATCTTGTCGAGCGCAGCGGTGAACTGCTTGGTGGCAGCCTCGGCATCCACGAACGACTCCGCGAGCTTCTTAGGCGTGTCTGCCTGCTGCCGCATGATCTCGTCGGCGCGAGACGACACGTCAGCAAGAGTGATGTAGAGACCGCCCCACTCCTGCATGGCGGCCTTGGATTTCTCGACCGCCTTCTGCTGCTCCTCCTGCGTGAGGACGAAGTTGTTCTGCGCGGCATCCAGATCGGCGACGGGCTTCACCGCCTCACCAAGCGCCTGCCTGAACTCCGGGCTGATGGGCGTGTCCAGGAGCTTCACAGCGTCATGCACCGAAACGATGGTGTCACGCAGGCTCCACAGCCGTTCGTTCTCAGCGTTTACCTCCTCGTTCGAGACGCCAAGGAACCCAGCGGCAGTGCCGCGCTTTGAGTAGATGTCCTCGATGCGCTTCTTGAGACGCGAGATGTTCTCGTCGATGGTGCCAACGTCGATCGTCTTGACCGCCGCAGCGCCGACCTGAGCGCGATACGCTTCTTGCTCGCGCAGGTTCTTGATGAGCGCGACCAAGCCGACCTGGGTTCGTTCCAGGTTGACCTTGGCGTAGTCCATGCGCTCGGCGATCTGCTTTGACAGGCTGGCCTCAGCTCCGGAGTCACCAGAAAGAGCGGCGACAGACCGTTGGTACTCAAGGAGCGTGCGACGAGACTGCTCAAGGCGGCGAGACGCCTGCTCTGAGATTTGTCCCGTTTCGACTCCGGGGTCGGCAAACAGGCTTCGCAACCTTCCGACAAGCGACGCCTGCTGGTCGTACACAGCCTTCGTGCCTGACACGATCGTCGAAAGTCCAACGGCAAAGAAGTTCAGACCCTTTGCCGCAGCACCAAGCGCTGGCCCCCAGGCGGCGATCGTCGCACGCACCGATTCGGCCTGCGACTTGATCGTGTCCATCTCGGACTTGGCGGGAAGCAACGCGGAAACGATTGCGTCGCCAAGATCCAAGAAGCCCTGGCGGATGCCAGCCGAGATGATGTCTGCGCGCTTCGACTGGCTGGCGAACACACGGTTGACAGCCTTGTCGGTGCTTCCAGCGGACTTCTCAAGCTCGCTCAGAATACGTTTGAACGACTCAAGCTGGTTCCCTGACAGAGCGAACGCCGCAGTCATGCCGCGCGCGTCAGGGATGATCTCGCGCATCGCAAGCTGGTTGTTTCCAAGCTCGCGACCGAGGGTCTGCATGACGGACACAAGGCCCTTGGTCTTCACCGCAGCAGCCAAGCCGCCAGTGCCGAAGTCGGCTGTCTTCTGCTCAAGCTCAGAGATGATCTGCTTGGCGTTCGATGTCGGGTTCAGCAGGTTGATGAGCAACTGCCTGATCGAGGTGACAGCCTCGTCGGTGTTCTGGCCTCCAAGCGTCAGCGCATCGACAGCAGCCGTGACTTCCTCCAGCGAAACACCCATCTGAGACGCGATCGGGAGGACCGCGCCCATGTTGTGAGCAAGCTCCGGAAGCTCAGCCTTTCCGAGCTTGACGGCGGAGAAGAAGATGTCGTTGATGCGACCGGCGTCCTTGACCTTGAACCCGTAGGCGTTGATCGTGCTCGTCAGGAGGTCGATGACGGTTTCAACGTCAGTGAACCCGGCAACGGACAGCTTATTTGCCTGCGTAAGAAGATCGACGGCATCGCGCGTGTCCTCGATGCCGCTCGACAGCGTGAAGTACAAGCCGCGAGCAACGTCAACTTCGTTGGTGCCGAACTGGATCGCAAGCTCGCGGACGCTGCCACCGAGGTCGCGGACTTCCTGATCGGTGCTGTCCACGATCGACGACACCTGACTCATCGCGCGCGAGAACTCAAGCGACTGCGTGACCGCTTCGCGGAGCCGGTTTGTGACGATAAAGACGCCGATCAATTTCACGGCTGTCGTGTCGAGGAGTCCAAAGCCGGTGCGCAACTGTCTAGTGAACTTATCAAAGCCTTGTCCAAGCTCAACCGATGCTCGTACGCCGCGCTCGCCCATCCATCCAAGCTCTCGCGAGGCTAGACGAGCTTCGACGCGGAGTTGCTTGAGGGCTTCGGCCTCTCCACGGTTCAGTTCCCCGGCATCGAACCGAGCCTGGAGGCCGCTTAGAACGTCACCGCGAGGAACCCCGCCCTGGAGAAGGCTCTGAACGCTCTGCTGCGCGGCAAGGCGCTCCTGCTGGGCCTTGGTGCGAAGCGATGCGCTCGCCGCCTCGACACGCGCCTTCAGCTCCGCCTCGGCTGCGGACTGCCTGCGGGTCGCCTCTGCATCGGCGTTCTTCGCGAGGATCGCATCGGTCGTCTCCTTCCCGAGGATCTCGTACGCGCGCGCGAGACGCTTGGCTTGCTCCTCGGCCTGAGCGACGGCAGGATCGCGCAGGGACGCCGCTAGGGCCTTCTGCTCGGCTTCCAGCTCCTTCGTGGCGATAGAGGCCGCCTGTTGCGCCTCGTACTGCGCACGCTGCGCCTGGAGCGTCTTGAAGGTCTCCGTGCCGAGAACGCGCTCCGCCTCGGTCAGGGCGCGCGCCTCCGCAGCCTGACGGCTCAGGTCTGGCCCGAGAACCGTCGCCGTCGCCGAGGATTGCGCCGCGCTTCGAGCCGCATCCGCCTTCTCCTGCTCCGCCGTGTACTTGCGCAGCGACTCGGTGGCGCGCTCGTTCTCTTCGCGCTCGCGGATGATGGCAAGGAGGGCCTGCGAGCGTTCCTTGCCGATGAACTGTGCCGCCTGAGCCGCAAGCTCCTCCTGCTGGATCATCTTGGCCCAGCCGGGACCGTTGACGACCTCAAGCATCTGGACGTAGGCGTTCGCGCCAGACTTGGCAGCGGCCTTCATCGACTCGATACCCGCGACCGCACTCTCCGCGCTCTGCGTCATCGACAGCAGGCCGGTCGAGGTTGCCTGCGTCTCCTTCCACGCCTCGTTCAGGACGCCGCGCAGGCCGCTCGCCGCAGCGGACACCTTCGAGATTCCAGCACTCGTCCCGGCAAGAGCCGCTTCCGTCCCGCCGAGACCTTGGGTCAGGATCTCCTCAGCGCGCTGAAGCCCGCGCATCCCTTCCGAAAGCTGAGCCGTGTCCGCGCCGAGCTTGTCCATGCTCGTGCCCATGGCACGCAGCGCGTTGCTCACGAGGTCGCGGAGCTGAGCAACGATGATGAGATCGGTCTGGTTCTGAGCCACTAGGACGCCTCGCTCTTGCGCTGCCTCTGAGAGTGCTCATCGCGCAGCTTCTCCCAACGCCCGCGCTCGCCATCGACGGTCTGAACTAGGGCAAGGAAGCACGGCGACTGCTCAAGCCACCCTCCAGGTGCCGGAAGCACCTGCCGCGCGTCGTATTGGTTGTAGAGGGTCATCGCCATGATGAGGCTGGAGAGCGTCGAGTCCGATGAAGACTCTAGCATGGAGGAAGGACACCGCTTCATCGCGACGGTGCCCTTCCCCTTGCAGCGTGGACAATCGGGATTCGTTCCAGCGCAGTCGCAACCCATCCACCACGAAGCGACCTTCGTGCTGTTGGCGTCGCAACCCCACTTCTCCCGAAGCTGAGCCTTTCCTTTCGAGCGGCAGCGCGCACAGTCGGGGAAGTCAGAGCCAATCGAGGCCATGACCTCCCGTCCCCAGCTCTTTGCGACAGCCGCTCGAATCAGTCCCGGTCTTTTTCAGAGAGCTGGCCGCCAGCCGCAATCGCGTTGGCAAGCTCGTTGCGCCACTTGGGCAGCAAGAGGTCGAGGAACTCCAGCGTCACCTTGCCGCTCTTGTCCGTCTCGAACTTGACAGCCTTGCCGTCCGTATCCATGAAGTTCCGCACGCCGCGAAGGCCAGCACGAAGCGTCTGAAGCACCATCGTGCCGGACTTCCACAGCGTCTCACCCGTTTCGGCCTTCTCCGTGCGAAGCGAGTCCTGCACGTCCGTCTGCTCGCCGACCGTGAGAGCGCGAAGCTCCCACACCGTCTGCTGCTCGACAGGGAGCGTGCGGTCCTCAACGAGGATGTAGTCGAAACCCTTCTTCGGAGTGACTGCGATTGCCATGAGCCTTCTTTTCTGCTTGCGCTATCAGGTCGCGCCGTTGTTGTAGATGATGACCAGTTCGTTGTTCTTCTGAACCGCCGACGAGCTGGACGGGGAACCGCTCGTGAGCATGCCGCTCACGTTGCGCACCTTGATACCATCGCGGTCGCCCGGAGTCATCTGCGTGATGGCGCAACCGGGAATCGAGATGAGGAAGAACTTCTCGGAGTCGAGGTACGTCCCAGCGGTCGCAGGGCTGCCAAGCCGAGTGCGCTGGCGGAAGTTCGTGTTGTTGGAGAACGCCGCGAGCCAGCCGAAGTGCGTCTCGGGCAGGTACTCGGGGTCGCAGTTGAACGTCGGACGACGACCCGTGATGATCGTTTCGAGCTGGCCGGTCGGGTCGTCGGCACAGATGCGGAACTGAACGTCGTTCGCCATGTCGAGCGTGAGCTGCGACATGCACACCGTCGTCTCGCCAGAGTACGTCGTCGTCGCGTCGAGGGCGATCTGCGAGTCGGTGTCGAGCCACACGTCAGGGAGATCCTGCGTGTAGGAGACGCCCGAGATGAGGCCGCCGTCGGAGAACGACTTCTTGGCACCACGGAAGTCGAAGTTCAGCTTCACCGGCTCGCCGACCTTGAAGTCGAACGACACAGTTCCGCGCGCCCCGGAGATCGCTTCGCGCACGCCGTCGAAGAGACCGCCGATGGACAGCGACGGGATGTGGAGCTGGACCTCGGCGATGGCGCCAGAGACCGAGGCGTTGACCTCTTCGTCTGCCTGCGAGATGTTCAGCACGTTCTCACCGCCGGACGTGAAGTGGCCGACGATGCGCCGGACCAGGATGACCGTGTTGCTGACCACGGTGTCGACGATTCCGATCGCCTTGCTAGTCGAGCCCTTGATGACATCGCCCGCAGAGGGGTTGTTCGTCATGGAGGCGCTGAACGTGAGCTGCGTGATCGTGAAGCTCGTGGGCCACCAGCCGTAGCCAGCCGAGGTCTGGTAGTCACCCGGAGTGACGGTCGCGTTGCTCGTCAAGCCCGTGATCTGGTTTGACCCAGAGAACGCCGTGCCGTTACCGGCACCATCGTCCTTGGTGACGTACATGAACTGCTGGCCGTTGTACACGTCACCGACAACCTTGCCGGTGGCTCCTGTGGAAGCCTGCTGCACAGACTCTCCGTGCTTGAACGTGGCCGTTCCGATGCTGAGCCCAGTTCCGGGCGTGGCATGCGCGAAGCGAATCAGCGATGCCTGCTGGAACCCGCACGCGCGGAGAGGCTGCGCGATCTCGGGTGCGTCCGTGCTCGTGTGCGGAGCCATCTCAAGCGAGAACTTGACCGACCCGAACTTGCGCCCCGTGAGCGAGCGAAGCATCGTCAGCGTGTCACGCTTGATGTCGCGCTCGGTGAGCTGAAGGTCGAAGTTGGCCTCGGGGTTGATGATCGAGTACGCGGCATTGCCCGAAGCGTACAGGGTGGCGTCGGAAACCGCCGTGCCCTCGGTGGACTCCTGCGAGATGCAGATTTGTTCAAGACGAGAAAGCATGGAGGTGCTCCTTAGCTGATCTGGTAGATGATGACGAGTTCGTTGTCGCGCGAGACGGTGGACGTGGTTTGCGAGCCAGAGGTGAGCATCCCCTGAATCTGGCGCGTCTTGAACCCGTCGCGATCACCGGCACCAACGCTCGTGATGGCGAGCCCAGGAGCCGTGATGAGGAACTTGTTCTGGTTCGACGTTCCAACGCGCATCCTCATGCGCATGTTCACGTTGTCCGTGTAGTTCGCCATCCACGACGTGAAGGCTTCCGGCATGACCTCCGGGTCCATCGTGAAGGTGGGACGCTTGCCGACGACGTGCGTTTCGAGCAAGCCACCAGCCGCGTCGATCGACTTGCGGAACTCGATCTGCTGCGCCATGTCGAACTCGATCGCCGAGACGTTCGGGACGGGCTCGGCGGCGTACGTCGTCCCGGTGACGCCGACGCTGAAGTCCGCGTCGAGGAGAACCGGGGGAAGTTGCTGTGTGTACGACACGCCCGAAAGCAGACCACCATCCGTGTACGACTTCTGCGCGCCACGGAACTCGAACTCCATGATCGCAGGCTCGCCGATGGCCGTCTTGATGCGAACCGTTCCGCGAGCGCCGCTGATCGCCTCTCGAACACCATCGAACAAGCACCCGATCGACAGCGACGGGATCTGGAACTGCGACTCTGCGGCAGAACTGTTGGCGGGAATGAAGACGGTGTTTCCAGCCACGTCTTTGAAAAGATCGGATGTGGTTGTCGCCGTAACGTGTCCGCTGAGCCTGCGCAGGAACACGGCTTGGTTGGCGGTCGCAGAGACCTGGTAAGGAACAGGACCAGCCGACCGACCGGGCTGAGACCATGCCATGAACCATCCGTCGATGACGCCGGTTCCAGTGTTCAGATGCTTGAGCACGGTTCCGTCAAGGCACAGCGTCGAGATGCCGCTCGTGGCGCGCGTCTGTGAGCGCGTGAGGGCGTAGCTGAACGGCCAGTACCCGTAGCCACTGAACGAGTCGAGGATCACACCCGAAGACGAACCGCCAACAGCGCTGGGCTCCGCGCACGTCGCTCCGCTTGTTTCACCAGCCAGCGTGTGACCGCTAGTCGTGGTGAACATCGTGATGGTGGTCGATCCTTGGTCATAACCAAGCATGTTCTCCATCGCGACCCACAAGTCCGTCTGGCCCGTGTAGGTAGTGCCCACGACGCGCCCGAACGCACCAGATGTCGTTTGGATGACGACTTCGCCGTGCAGGAACGGCCCGCCAGTGATCGCTCCGATAGTGAGCTTCACGAGCTTCTCTCGCCGGAAGCCGCATGCGCGCAGCGGGAGGTCGAACTCAGGAGCGCCGGTGCTCGACGTACTACCGGCCATCTCAAGCGAGAACCGCACACGGCCCATCTTCATGCCGGTCAGGCCACGAAGCGGAGTGAGCGTGTCGCGCTTGATGTTGCGGTCGAACGTCTGAAGGTCGAACTCTGCGCTCGGATCGATCACGCTGTAAGCAGCGTTCGCGGCGTCGTAGAGCGCGGCATCGGAGACTGCCTTGTTCTCGGTGGCCTCTTCCTTGATGCAAATCTGTTCGAGTCTCGTCAACATGGTCAGAAGACCTCTTCCAGTTCAACCTCAAAGGAGGCAGACGCAACCGAGTCTTGGCGCGTCACGAGGATCGGGGAGACGAACTGCGCTTCAATCGCAGTCACTTCATCCTTTGGCGTGTAGCTCACGAGCCCGACACCACCCAGCGTCAGGTCGTACAGGTAGCGGAGCTTGCCGAGCGTCTGCGCAGGCTCATCCTTCCAGACGAGCCGGAACAGCCGATGGGCGCGCTCGTTGATCTGGCGCGACTCCACGATCCCGTTTTCAGCGCGCGTGCGCAGAGACGGACGGCGGTTGCCGTACGTGTACTCGAACATCGGAACGATGTCGAAGGTCGCAACCGTGGTCACGGGGTCTCCATGTCGAACGGCTCGTCTTGCACGGCGCTCACGACTTCAGGAGCCGTGCCATGCTCGACGGCGACAACCTTGCTTCGGTCGCTGTCACGAATCGGAGCGTCCATGCCGAGAAGCGCACCGGCAGACCCGAGCACGTTGCCCTTGTCGTCGTACACCGTCTTTCCGGAACGCACCTGGAGCATCATCATGGCCTATTCTCCTACGGGACCGAATTGAGGTCGTCTAGGGCGGTGCGGAACCACACCTCGAACTCCATGTAGGCTCCGCACACGTCGTCATCGGGGTCTGACGGGTAGTAGGGCGTGCTCAGCCTGAGCTTGCTGTCGAGTGCGTAGTTGCCGCGACGGCGGTCCACGTTCCACGCCTTGTGAACGTCGCGGATGAACCGCTCGACCTTGCGCACGGCGTCCGTTCGCGTCTGAAGCAGCAACGTGACGTGGATCGTCCAGCGCCCCGTGATCGTGCGCAGCACCCGAGTCTCGCGCGGCTCCGTGTCGTACTCGATCGTCCCAGGAACGAGCACGATGGCCGGGAAGGCGACCACCTCGACCTCCCCGATCTCGGCGCGGTGGATGTTCGCAACCGGGACGGTCGTGTAGTAGTCGTCCCCACCCTGGATCGCCTCGAAGGCGTCCTGGATGTCCTGGAGGATGATCTCCGTGAGCGGTTCGCCGGTCGGTGCCACTAGGTGCCCTCCAGGCGTCCCACGGTGCGCTCCACGGCCCCGCGAAGCTGGCCTTCCTGGTAGGCGCGCATCTCGCCCCAGATGCGTCCAAACGCGAGCCTGGGCGGAATACGGGCCTCGTCGAGAAGCCGGTAGATGACGATCGCCTTGTTGCGGCCCTCGGCGCTTTTCATGTTGGGACGACGGTAGGCCACGAACGCCCTTCCTCCCTTGCGGAGGATGAACGTCGGCAGACCCTCGTTCGTGACCCAGCGCGGCTTTCCAGACTTCCACGTCCCATCGCGACGCACGCGGAACTTCGTGCGCAGCTTGCCGGACGGGTCAAGGGCGACGCCGATCGGCATCGTGAGCGCCCGTGCCCTCTTCGGACGCACGGTTCCGCCAAGCTCCTGGAGCGGCGCGTAGGGGCGACCGTTCGTGGGTCGGCGAACGATCTGCGTCAGGCGCAGCGATGCGAGGTTCGCGCCGGACAGTTCCGAGGGCCCAACTGCGTTGCGCAACGATCCACTGCGCACCTGAAGCTGATTGCCCTTGTTTTGCCCAGGCGTGTACGTCGTGAAGTTCTGCTTGACGCGCTTGACGTGCTCAGCGCCGATGTTCAGCAGCGCCGCGCGCATCTCCAGCGCCAGCACGGTCGGAAGGCGGTTGATCGCACGATTCAGCTTCTCGGCATCCATCGTGATGCCGTCAGCAAACCCGCTTGCGATCACGACTGCCATGTCAGGCCATCCCAAACCGGATGCGCCGGTACGGCGACAAGACCTCGGCGACTTCCTTCGGCATGCGAAGCTCGTCGGTGCGCACGAACGACGAATCAGCGATGCGCTTCGTCGAGCCGGTCATCTCGGTCTTGCGCCTCCAAATCTCAGCGACCCACATATCCGCAGCAAGGCAGATGGCCGGATACGACGAGATGAGCGATGCGGTGTCTGCTGCGAACCCAGCCGTGTAGACGATCTGCATCCCAAGCGGGAAGTTGGGCCACAAGCCATCGGTTCGGGGTTCTTCAAGCTCGATGGCGAGCCAGAGTTCTCCCGTGTAGGCGTTGACCTTGTAGTAGCTCGATGACACGGGAGTCGCTGCGTCGTACTCCCAGTCCGTCGAAACCTTGATCGAGTAGATGCTCGTCACCGGGACGGTGCGCAGGAACACGACAGCCTGCCGTGGGCGCAAGTCGTACTCTTCGGTGCGCGAGCCGTTCGTGAGCGGCGATCCGATGTAGCTCTCGATGCGCTCGCTAACGGCGTCGATGATGAGATCGAGGATGCCGTCGCGTGTCGCGTCCGTGTCTGTCAGGCCAAGCAGCGCCTTCACGCGCGCAAGCGTCGTACAGTCGATGCGCGTCAGAGAGTCGAAGAGGCGGGGCACTCACTTCTCCAGGTACGGGCCACGAACGATCGTCTTCGGAACCAGCGTCCACACACCACCGACCATGCGCCAAACGCAGTCGGATGTAGCGACGAGGTTGCAGACGGGCAGAGCGGGGGAAGAAGGAACCCCGCCCTGCCCTTGTTGGGCGCTTCCGCTGCTCGCATCGGACTCGCCCATCGCGGTCACGCCACGTTGAACGCGACAGCCTGATGCGACTCAGAGCCCGCAGCGGCGCTGTTCGACTTGGTGGCGTTGAAGAAGGCCGTGTCCGTCGCGTTCGCGAGGATGACGTGAGCCTGGATGTTGCTCGTGACGCCACCCGTCGCGGAGTTGTGGACGACCTTGATGTAGCGGTTCTTGCCGTGCAGACGCACGACGCCCCACTTGACGATGTTGTCGTCAGCGTTCACGATGGTCGTGGACGCGCCCGTGATCGCGGCATACGAGCCACCCGAGGTGGCGCAGTCGTACAGCTTGATCGTGGTCGTGTCCGCGCCAACGGTGCCGGTGCCGATGAGGACGAGCGCGTACTCGTATCCCATCGTGTCGATGGCACCGCTGAGCGTGTCGGTCGCAGCCGTGCCGGTGGTGAGGATCGCGATCCCGAAGTTGAATCGGGCCGTTTCGATCGGAGAGACTTGCTTCATTGGATTGTGACCTCAGCTCGTGGCCCACGCGGTCGTGGTGTCGAGCGCCGTGTTGCGGACGAAGGCGTTCGGCTGGAACCAACCGAAGTCGTGAGCGCCAACGGCTCGCACCGTCACGCGCAGCTTGCGGAAGTTCGTCTCGGTCGAGTCCGAAGACGCGAACGCGAGCGTACCCCAGTTGAACTCGGCACCCTGGTTCCAGTCGCCGTAGTAGAAGACTTCCGTGCCCGTGGTCGCGCCCGTGTTGAGCTGCGTCGTCTCCTTCAGCATGTAGTTGGCGAGCTGATTCAGGCGCACGTTCAGGGTTGCGAGCGTGGTCTGGTTGACGTTCCAGAGCAGCGAGCGGCCCGTCGTGTCGAACGAACCCGACAGGTAGCTCACCGCGAAGGAGCCCATCGCCCAGCCGAGCTTGGCACCCGGCAGCATCGCGTTCGCTTCAGGGAGCTTGGCGACGCACGCGGCGATCTTCGGAATGAGTTCCGCCGCCGTGTTGACGCCAGACCACGAGAGCGTCTGCGTGCCCGCGTTCAGGAGTCCGATCGGCTTGCTGTTGGCACCCGTGCCGTTGAAGCCGTTCAGATCCTTGAGCAGGCCGATCTTGTACGCCATGCGCGAGCGAACCCAGGGCTCGATCGCCATCGCGGGCTGATTCAGCATGCCGAACGTGAGCGGGACGAACGCCGCGTAGACGTGCGGCTTCAGCTCCATGCGCCCGAAGGTCGAGGTGCTCTCGGAGCCGGTTTCTTCCGCTTCCGAGTCGAGGTACGACGCCGTGATTCCGCCGAGGTCGCGGTTCCACGCCACGTTGCCCGTGAGACCCGAGTACGTGCGCAGGCCGAGCTGCGCCAGGATCGAGTTCGCTTCGAGTTCGGGGATGATGTCGTTGTAGACCTCGGTCGGGATGAGGAACGCACCACCAGCGCCGCTCGCGGCGTTGATCGCGGTCTTCATCTCCACCGGCAGGCCGTCGAACCGCTTCTGCATCTGGTTGCAGACTTCGATTTCGTAGCCGACCTCGGGGTCCGACTCCTTGCGAACGCCGCCCATGATCTGAGCGAGGCGCGTGTACGAGAACTTGTTCTTCTCGCCGGTCTTCGTGACCTCGACGCCGGGGAGGTGCAGCCGCTCAGCCTTTTGAAGCTGCTCGGACAACGCCGCCTGCGCGGTTTCGATGGTCTTGATCTTGGCTTCGAGCGCGGCCTTTTCAGCCGCACTGGCCTTGTTCATTTCGTTGATGAGCGAGGTGATCTTCTCACCCAGCCCGTCGAGTTGCGCCTTCAGCGCGACTTCCGTGTTCGTATCCATGAGACTCCTTGCCTCACGAGTTCTTCTTGGCGATGGCAGCGGTCACGGACGCAACAAGCTGATCCGCAGCGGCCTTCACTGAATCCACCGCAGGGGTCGCCTGCGCAGGACTCTTCTCCGTCGTCACATGCTTTCCACGGGCTTCGGACGGCGCGGCTTCGGGAGCCTTGGCTCCACCGGCATTGTCACCCATGACAGCAATTCGCTTGGTCAGGTCGGAGATCGCCGAGACAAGGCGCGCGTTGGTCTCCATGACCTTCGCGCAAGCCTCAGCCAGCGACTTGTCGGCCTCGACCGTGATCTTGATCTCCATCGGGCGGGCCTCGATCGTCGCCGAGATCGGCTCAACAGGCGACTTCAGCGACCGGCCCATGTCCACAAACGACCGCGTGATCTCCTTGAGACGCGCCTGAAGGTCGCGCTCGGTCAGCGGGAACGTCTTCTCGAACTCGCGGCGCACGCGGTCTTCGATGGATCCCGCATCGACCATCGTCTTCAGCTCGGCTCGCAGCGCGTTCTCGTTGGCAGGCATCGAGACGTTGCTGATCTCGTAGAGCTGCTGCTTGAGCGACTTGATGCCGTAGACACCAAGGCCCATCTCCTGACGCTGCTTGTCGGTCAACTGTGCGATCTCCAGGACGCGGAAGCCCGCGCTCGTGGCGTTCACGAAGCCGCGCTTCGCAAGCTGGAAGATCGTGTCGGCGAACTCGAAGGCATCCTTCGGGGCGTACTCCACATCGACGAGCGCGCGCGGCGTCTGCGCATGCGGCTCCATCGCGATCTTGATGGCCTTGCCGATCGGAGGCGTGCTCCGACCGTCATGGCCCCAGAGGAAGACCGGGTTCGAGACGAAGCGCGTGAGATCCCACCCTGCGAGCGTGATGATGTCGCCGTCTGAGTCCACGCTCTCGTCGGTCCACACGTAGCGCAGGACGCGCGAGTCCTCACTCACGAGAGACGCGGGCGACGACTTCACGGACACCTGCGCGATGTCCGAACTCGCCTTGATCGCCCGCACTTCTTCGGGCGAAACGCCTTCGAGATCGCGCGGCGTAGCCTGACGGGTAGCGATGAGATGAATGAGACGATCGTTCATTGGTTGGGCTCCGCCAGGGTTGTGCAACGACAGTTGCTACTGACGATGCCGGATGCTAGGATCCAGCCGCTCGTTGTTTGGAGGTCATACACATGCCCGCAAAAATTATCTACCGAGATCCTGGCGACGCGATCAACCGCTACCTCTCCGGAACCTCTGAGAATCAGCTCGCCAAGGAACTTGGAGTGAGCCGCACCGCCGTACGGGGACTTCTTCTTCGGAGTGGAATCGAGCCACGAGGAGCTTCCGAAGCCGAGAGGATCAAGTGGGCCACCCTCAAGAGCGACCGGGCGCTGGTTGAGAGACAGTGCAGGGATGCTTGGGCCGCTTCCAGGGGCAAGGTGCGAAGCCATGCCGAGCTTGTCAAGAGAGCTGTATCTCGACTCAACAACCTCAAGCTCAGGGGTAGATTTGTCCCGGAACTCTCTGACGCCCTGTCTCAATGCGGAGTGGTCGATTGTGAGTATCCCGTTGGACCGTACAACCTGGACATTGCCGTCGCAAAGCTGCGCGTCGCCGTGGAGGTCCAGTGCATGAACCACAACAGACCTAGAAGCTCCACTAGCAAGGAGCGTATTGAATACGTCCTTGACCAAGGATGGGCGTTGCTGATCGTTTGGGTTCCTCAGCAGGCGGTCCTTGACGTTATTGCGGCTGGAGACAAGGCTGTCTCCTTTGCGGAGTTGTGCCGCAGGGATCCATCCACGATCGGTCAATATGGGGTGATTGGGCGTGACGGTAAGCCTATGTCCCCGCGTGGTTTCAATGCTCCAAACCGGCCCCGCGTAAAAGGCTTTTAGCCCACCAACAAAGCGGCCCTCAACATGAGTTCCTGGCACAAAGCAGTTCACTGCCTGCTCGACGCTTGCCTGCGGGTCTCCCGGCCAGCGAAGGTTGTATCCGAAAACGTCTCCGATACGCACAGTCTTGCCGTTCAGCTCTTGGTGAGAATGCCGTACGCGCTCATCTCCCGCCGTGAGCCAAGTGTGTGTTTCGATTCCTAGTTCACGCCACTGCATCGCAGACGCAGCGTTCGCCATCGCGTTCGCCTCGGTCTGCGCAATCAGGTCGGCGCGTGCATCGAGGTTGTCGATCATCACCTCGACTTGATCTTCGAGTTCGCGCAGCGTCAGGCGAATGGCGTCCTGGAGGCGAACGGCATCGTCCGGCGCGCTGGCAAGCACCTTGATGATGGTCCTGCGCACCTGAACGGCTAACGTGCTCATCGTGCCCTCAGAGAGTTGCACGAGGTGTTCGTTCAAGAACTGGAGCGCGACGGGATCGCTGCTCGACATGAAGAGGCCGTCCGAGGCGATCTTGATGAAGGCCGCCTTAGCCGCCGCGTCCCAAGCCGCGTGCATCGGCTTTTCGAGGGCGTCGCGCATCTCCTTGCGCCAGTTGTCCTCGTTCATCTGGAGCAAGTCCTCGACCTCTTGCTCGGTGAGGATGATCTTCTGCACGTCGCTGTTGGCTTCGAGCTGAGATCCTGCGACCGACCGGAGCTTGGCGCGCGAGGCGAGGAGGTAGTCACGCATGACGCGCTTCGCCCGCTTGGCGATCTTGGGCGCGTGCTCGTCGATCAACGCGGCATGCTCAGCGAGGCGGCGCGTATTCGCCTCGGTCGCCGTGGTGGGCTCGCCGTCAACGACCTCGATGGCGCGGATGATGTCGGCGGGAGACACGTCCTTTGCGGCAGGAGCGGGTGCATCCGGAACCTGCTGCGCACCGGCCGCGCGCGCCGCGAGAAGCTGCGCGTCGTACATCGCCTTCTCTTCGGGCAGCGGAGCCATGCTGGCCGGGACGAACATCCGATCGCCCATCGTGGTCGGAGGGATCTGCCAGCCAGCGAGCCGCGCCGCTTCGTCGAACGAGCGCCCGCACTGCTGGAACAGCTTCATCGTGCGGTCGATCTTCGAGTCGATCGTCTCGCGCAGGCTGGCGACGTTGCTCGTGTCGAACGCCGCGTAGAGCCCGCTTTCCTGCGGCTCGAACTTCGCGAGCACCTTGCTGTTGAACTCGTCTGCCTGGAACTCCAGGTACGGGCAGACCGTCACCTCCCAGAACACGCGGAAGGCTTCACGCGCAGAGGCGTAGTTCAGGCCCTCGGTGAGTCCAAGGATCGGGCGCGTCACGCCGAAAACGGACATGATCGTCTCGCGGTTCCACGACCGGAGGTCTTTGAACTCCATGTCGGCGGGCGAGAAACCGAACTGCTTGTACTCCATCCCGAACGGGATGACGGCTGTCTTGCGGTGCTCCTCGGTCCTGCCCTGCCCCTCGTTCCACGAGTTGCGGATGACCGAGAGCTGCTGCTCCGTGAGCGGCTGCGTCGAGGAGAGCACGCCTCCAGGCGATCCACCGTTCTTCAGGAGCGCGTCGTCGTAGCGGTCGCAGGTGAAGTCCTTGGTCGCCGTGCGGAACGCAGCCTGCATCGGTCCAACGCCGCGCATGGGGTTGTACGGATCGACCTCGGCGAACTGGGCTACGGCGTGGTCGGGGTAGTCCACCGCCTGTGAACCGACCGAGAGCCTCCACGCAACCGGCAGCTTCGTGTTCTCGTCGATGACGGGTTCCACGAGGTCGCCGCGCACCGGCCAGATTTCGTCGGGAATCTCGCCGAGGTTGACGGGGCGAACCAGCATGCGCCCACGCGCGCTCACGCGCTTGAGCATGATCCAGAACGTCTCGCCGTACAGGCAGTGGTAGACCGCCTGCGTCCTCCAGAGCTTCTTCTGCGAGAGCAGAGGGTTCGGGCGCTCCAGGAGCGAGAACAGCTTGTGGTTGCGAACCACCGCGTCCTGCGCGTTGTCGTTGGAGTCGCGACGGTACAGGCGCAACGGAACCGTGGACGCCGCGCGCGCAATCGCCATCACGCACGCATACACGAACGGGTTCTGGAGGAACGGCTTGGTGAGCGTCGCTTCACCCGAGAGGCGCAGCATCGCTCGGTAGGACGGCCCTCCGCCTCCGGTTTCAAGGTCGAAAGCCTTGAGTTCGAGAGCGTCTCCCACCGCGTCGGACTTGCCGAACGGCGTCGTGATTGCGAGGTCCGACCTCGCCCCCTGCGGGGGCACTCTTCCGGCCATTGGCCGCAAACAAACAGGCACGGACCCACAAAGTCAAGGGGGTATCCGTGCCGAGCACACTACAGGCTGTGCCTACCTACTGCTCGATCTCGTGCTCCCACTCCACCCGCTCGGCTCCATCGTCCGATAGCAGGTAGACGGCAAACAAGCCGGTTTTCGGGTCTCTCATGCGGCTGGCGGCTGTCCACCAGACGCCATCTAGGAGCACGGTCTCACCGACTCGGATGCGGTCAGAAAGGGATGTCTCCATCCACCGGGTATCCATCCGTTTCCTGCTTCTGCTCCAAGCGTTGCTGTGCCGCATCGCGCTTTTCCTTGAACTGCTTGCCTCGGTTCATGCGGTCAGCCTCGTGCGAAACGATCTCGAACTCCAGAACGTCGAGAACTGTCTTGCTCCGCTTCTCACCCGTGGCCTTGTCTTCCCAGCGATCGACCTTCATGCGACCGCGCACAACCAGGGCATCTCCAGCGATCACGACTCCGACGAACTTCTTTCCGAGGTCGCCCCAGAACTCGCAGTCCCAGCCGTGATACTCGGCCTCCCATTGCCCTGTGTCGCGGTTCTTCTTGTTCTTTCGGTAGTTGATGTAGGCGCGAGCGACGTAGTGCCCAGACGGAAGCTCGCGAATCTGTGGCTCACCTTTGATGACGCCGAACATCTCGAACTCGGCGTACTGCTTGCGACCATCCGGACCCCAGCGGTCAGACGGCACGTTCTGATTTGCGTTGCTTCCCTGTTCCACTCTTCACTCCGTTGATTACAGCCAGAACAACCAATAGCGCGAGGACACCCCCAGCGCCGTAGAGCCACTCCGGGGCATTCACAGACCTGAGCAGCAGGAACCAAACCGCAGCGTCTCGGACGACGCGGTACGTGACAGACAGGATCGCCGCTACAAGCTCGACGTTCACGCGCCCGTGTCGGTCAGCCCGCGTCATCGGGCTGCTCTCCAAAGCGGACCATGAAGGAGTCAAGGGCGTCGTCGGCCTCCTTCGTTGCTTGCATGCGGCCCTTGCCGCGTTCCAGCGCACAGACGTACACCTTGATCCAGAGCGCTCTGGCATCTTGGTCGATGCGGTCGTGAGTCGTAACCGTGTAGAAGCTGTTCATGCGTTCTCCGTGTGTAGGGTGCCGCGCGTGTTTCATGCGGGACAAAACGTGGAACCCTGTCGCAGGATCTCCCTGCGCACCATGCGCGCGGCGTGTGTTGTCAGCCGAGATTGTTCGACTGGCGAACGCTGTTTCGGTGGATTGTGGGGCTGTCTCTATCTAGCTGCTTCCTGCACTCGAAGGTCGAGAAACATCGCGTCCCACGTCGAGACGTGCTTCCCGGTGACGGACTCGAACGAACGTGCCTCGATCCAGCTCGCGAGCACCCAGCCCGCGAGCAGCACGAGGACGAGCGCGGCGGTGAGCAGCCAGCCGAGGGATTCGGTGTGTCGCTTCATCGCCTGCACTTCTCCAACGTCACGCCCAGCGGCGGCTCGCCAAGCTCGTCGATCGTCATCTTCCACGCGCGGTCCTCAGCCTCGCGGCGCGAGAGGTTCGCGGAGAACTCCAGGATCCCGGCGCGCTCGTCGAACGCGGCTCTCCAGTCGTCGGCGGTCATCCGGGCTCCATCTCTCTGAGCGCGCGCTCGATCATCGCGTCGATCTCGTCGTTCTTACGTTCGACCCAGGCGTTCCACACCGCGTCGCGACACTCCCTGTAGTCGCTCGTGGCTAGGGCAGCGGCTAGATCCTTCCCTGGGCGAAGCATGCCTGTCTGCCTATAGAACTCTTCGCCGATGCGGTCGAATAGCTCCTGGCGCGTCAGGCCGACACCACGGTGTCTGTGGACGGACTCCAGCGCCTCGCGTTGCCGTTCGAGCACGTACGCGGCCTTGAGCAGTGAGCGAACACCAAGCTCCTCATGCGGCTCGCAGCCGAGCAGGTGCCGCATCTCGCGGTTCGACTTGATCCGATAGTCGGCCATCTCGCGCAGCACGGCAGGAAGCTCATGCACGGTTCCAGACAACTCGTTGTCCACGATGTTCTCAGTGGTCATTTCCAGTCCAGTCCTTTGATGCACAGCGCCGTCACGATAGCCGACGCGAATGCGACGATAATCAGAATGAGCGCGGAAATGTACGCGCTGTCGGTGGGTTTGTTAGAAGCCTCGCGCGCCGTGACCGTTTCAGCGGGATGTTCGACGGGCTTCGGCTCGAAGAGTGTGGCTTCAAAGCCGCAGCCGTTAGCACGACTCCGCTCGTTTCTGGCAAACGAAAAGCGCAGTTCCCCTGTGACAAGGCCGTCGGAGTCTGCGACCTTGGCCCAGTGACGCTCAGCAGACTTGTGCGAGCACTTACCGAGTTCCATACGATCCGGGTTGTCGTACGGAACGAACCACTTGCAGTCCTTACAGAAGCGCAGATCGGATGAGGACGATGTGTCTGTCACGCTCTCGCGCGACGGGCCGATGACGTTGGATGTCAAGAGGCACGCTCCATCTGCGCATGAGCGGTGAATTCGCTTGTGATCTGGAACTCGACGACCCACACCCAGATCGTGCTTTTACGCCGAACGGTGCTCCGCGCCGTGGCACCGTGTACAGATCCACTCGACAGCGAGCGGACGTGAGTAGTCAGAGTGGTGCGCGTGCAGCTTGCGCTCGACGCCACACCGTGTGCATCGTGACGGCTTGAGGATTTGCCCCCTCCTGACGGCGAGGTTGAGCTGGTAGCGCGCCTCGCACTGGGGAGACCATGCGCGTATGCGGGAGGCATCCCGATCGCGGCCTCGGAACTTCTCAGGGTCGCGAGCGCGCGCCTTTTCCATTGAGACGCGCCTCGTCTCGCGGTGCTTGTCTTTGTCGCGAGTCCTGACGTTGCCCTCGCCGTGGCATTTACGGCACTGCGTTCCGATGCCGTTCCAACTGCGCTTCCGGGTGTAATAGCCGCGCCGTGGCACCCAGCGAGAGCAGGTCGGACACAGCCAGCATTCTTCTTCATCGATGATCCTGGGGTTGCGGCGTTGCATTGGGTCATATTACCCACACACCCTTTCAAATTCCAGTACCCACACATATGGGTTGCTCGCCCACGGAGCGCGTGCGCCGTTGATCGAGTCCCAGCCGCGCCGGAAGTCACTGACGTAGGGAGGGTCCGTATTGATCCCGCTCGGCAGCCCGCCGTTGCGGCACTTCCTGTCGAGGTACTCATAGAAGCCCAATTGCTCGACGCCCTCGGCGATCGCGTCCTCCTCGCTGATCTCCTGCAACCGCTCGACGCGCACGCTCTTCACGAGCAGCGTGAGGCGACAGGCCCAGCGCGGCATGTGGATGGACGGACGCGAGCGATGCCCAGCGGGCGCTTCGCCGTCCGCGAGGTAGTGCACACCGCCAACGTCGCGGTCGGGAACGAGCTGCGATTCACGGCCTCCGTTCGTCGTGCGGCGCGGCATCGCGAACTGTTCGCGCACCCACAGCGTGTCGCCGGGAGCGCCGTAGGGGCACTCAACTTCCCAGCCCTCACAGCGCGCGACGTCGTACCGTTGCTTGCCGCGTCGGACCTGCATCAGCATTTCGGACGGCGGCAGGTAGTCGCACCGGCAAACGATGTCGCCGAGCTCGCGGTCGAACGCGATGCCATTCGAGACGATCGGCCAGCGCACCACCCGCCGCGTCTGCGTCTTCTTCCCCGCGAGGATCGCGCGCACCATCGG
>ERZ869925.644-NODE-644-length-22487-cov-20.498573_pt1 | contig 22487 bp, 33 predicted proteins | sample MGYA00579311_ERZ869925 | MGnify/ENA primary metagenome ERZ869925 (study PRJEB32216, sample SAMN09231817) | wastewater metagenome | place: USA: Maryland | collected 2016-07-30 | study: EMG produced TPA metagenomics assembly of the PRJNA472060 data set (Reclaimed...
TTGTGAAGATGGATTTTTTTGCTTGTTCATATTTATACTTTCATCTTATTAGTATATGCTCCCTGACCATTAACCTTAATAGCAAGTGGAGCAAAAATTGATCGTGTATCTAGGCCATTACATCGCGGACAGTGTTCCTTCTCGCGATTTTCAGATAACTTAGTAAACACAAAGCCACATTCGCGACATTCAAAATCTCTAATAACTCTCATAAAATCTCCAAAATCCTGCTTACCATATTACAGGGACACTGCCGCCCAGTGCTCTGGACCTTGCTTAATGACTTAAATATAAATCAATAAGTGTGTCGGATCAAGCTAATTATAAATTAATACGGAATATCGTCGTCAGTGTTTAGTGTTGGTAGATCCGCGAGTGGTACAGGTTGTTGATCAACACCAAAGACATATGCTTCATAATACTTGGCAAGATCAACTACTTCTTCCTTAGTTGGCGCTTTCTTATCAGTTTTAAGTGTATCAATTGCAGCACTGATGGAAGATTGGCGGACAATGTAAACCTGCTTCTTTGCACGTTCTTCAGGAGTCTCATAGGTAGACTTAGGTGAAGTATAACTCGTGGCTCCTGCACCCTTTCCTGTGGATTCTGGAGCACTATTTACACCAGACACAGATGAGATACCAATCCAATCCCAAAAACCTGCATCATTCTTAGATCGTTCAATCTCAAAGAAGTCACCTTGCTTCGCGGATTTCAGAGTATTATACACATCCTTATTACCAAAGGGGTTTAGTTTCTTTGATTCAACCTTTTCTTGGAAGTCAATATTCTTGTAGGTAACTTCAATTTCTACATAATCTTTACCTGTCTTAGTCTTCTTATCAGACGATTCTACACTAATAAACTTAATCTTCATTTGTATCCTTAATAATTGTTCGTAATTTAATATTACTTTGCTTAGTTTCTTCAATGGCTAATTGAAGTGTAATCCGCGAAGGTGGTAGTGATTTTCGCGGTTGGTTTTTAGTTCGTATTGGTTTATCTAAATAATACTTTCCATTCTTAATTTGTCCATTGAGATACTTAAAGATACAGTTCTGTATATACCATGAAGGGCACTGCAATTCTTTAGCAATTACCTCAACAGATTTATTTGGAAATGTATTGTAAAGATCTATTGCATCTAATTCTAGATTAGAAAGTATCTTTGATCTGTACATATATTATACAGTAGTTTTCATAAATGTCAACTAACTTCCTCTAGATCTTTTAGATTTGGTCCAACAGAAACTTCACCCAACATTGGTAGGTTCCAATCAATTCCATATGCTTTGGTAATGTTCTGTGGCAAATCTTTAAATACATCTAGAAAGATCTCTTTAACCGTTGATACCTCGTCGTCGGGTGAGTCGGATGAAATACTATCGTGAATAGTGCTAATAAGCTTACTACGGAGATTATACTTAGCAAAACGGGCAGCAGCACTAACCCGAGCAACAGCACAAATATCCGCCCCAAGCCCCTGATTAATCCAGTTTGCAATTTCATAATCAGAGTATTGTTTTTCGCCACGTTTGTCGTACTTTTTAAAAACATATGACCGACCTAAAGGAGAAGTTAATTTTCCTGTTTGATTTACAGTTTGTAAATATTTTTGATGGGTTTTATATAAACCTTTATACTTATTATAAAAGTTATCAATAACCTGTTGCCAAAAATCAACTGATTTACTTACAGGCATAAAATCAGGATCTCTACTATATGCAAAAGCTGGTCCTAAATAAATAGCTCTAAATAAAAAAACTTTTGCAATAAGTCTGGATGGTAATTTAAAAGCTTCCTGATTTGCTCTATGAATATCATACTCTTTGGGATTATTTACAACATTAATCCATTCTTCTATTCCTGTTTTATCTTGAGATAAATATAAATAAGTAATCCACTCCAAACTTTTAAAATCGACGTTTATGATCATATAATAGTTTTCCAATCATCCAAGATTGATTGTCTTTATGAGTTACTTCACGTAAATTTTCAATTCTATTATCAGATTTATTCCTATTAATATGATCTAATTCTAGTGTAGGATTTGTTCCTTTATGGTATAACCAAATCAATCTATGAAGATAATAACCTTTGCCATGAATATACACTCTCCAATAACCATCCGATTTCATATATCCTGCTGAGGAACCTAATTTACGTTTCCCACAAGAGTACCTATAAATTAAAGTCCCATTTATGTATACAAATCTATCTTGTAATTGTTCTTGTGTTATCATTAAAATCTAGTCTCGCATAATTGCTTTCCAATTGGGGAAATATTTTGGCCATTTGGGTTACTAGATGCAATTCTACCTGTAATTGTTACGCATTGATTATAACTAGGATGCAAGTAATCGCCCCAATGCATTTCCTCCATTTTCTTAGGCAAACCTTTTAGATATGTACCATTCATCTTCTCCAACTTCGCACGTTCTAGGATCAAATCAATGAGCTTCTTCGCGTACTTATTAGGTTTTAATGAACGGAGTACAGGTTCTGCTACTGAAAGGTTGTCTTCACCGGAAACTTGTAAAGGTTCAACCAACCGCTGGAAGACATTAGGGTATTCCATGTTTTTGTATTTTGTTTGGCCTGCTCTAGCACCAGTTTTAAACACTCCGATTGGCACTTGATGTTCGCGGATAATAGTTCCACCATAGAGGATTGCAGATTTTTCATTGTTTGAATTCCAATTTACCTTAAAGTCAACAGCTTCATTGAGTTGCTGTTCAATCCGTAGAATTTGCTCATCATACTGCTCTGATAGTTCTAAGGACTTTTGTTTGTTATACTTCAGACCATTCCATTCCATTTCAAGTAGAACTGGTAGGTCTAACATGTGTAATCTAAAAAGACGATATAAATGTCTATACTCACCTTCAAACATCTTCATATGTGTCAGGTATAAATCATAAGTGATCTCCACATCATTGATACAATACTCTTCTAATTCATTTTCAGGAATGTCAATAGTATCAATTCCTTTATCCCAATAGTTCTCTTTAATATACTCGTGTTTAGGATTTAATCCACGCTTTTGACAGGACTCTGACAGATTGGGGAATTTCCAAGTTTGATTACTAAATAGAAACTCAGCATACTGAGGATCAAACATACGAGTCCCGAACTTAGGGATAAAGCCAAATTCACGTCTAGCCCAAGACAAATCAAACTTGAGATTAAAGCCAATAAGCAACTTAGCAGAAGACAGAATTTCATTTATACGGCCAACGTCCCAAGGCTTTTTGAAACTCAATAGCTGCGTTGAATGTTCTGAAATAACTTTGATTACCAATAGGCATACATACGTCTCCGGGTCATATACATTACAATTATTTTTAATGGTACCTTCAAAGTCAAATACAACCGTTGTCATTTAACAGCAACATGATTGTTTAAGATCACTTGGAACAAACTCTGTAAGTTCCCATTCCTTAATATGTGGATTCGCAAGTACCACATCCGCGGATTTCAGATGCAGCATAACTTCACGCTCCGCATCAGCTTCAGTCTTAGCTAAAACAGTAATAGTTACTTGGATGTCAAAAGTTTCCATGATTATTTATCCTCAACGTCACTACAATAATTAGTTTTTGTATCTACAGTTGTGCCTTGTACAATCTGCATGAAGACTGGCCGATCAAAGAAAGGCTCTTGTGATTCTAGATAATTAGCAAGCGCACGCCCAACAATTACACGATTATTTAGGCTAAGTGTGGTATTACGAATGACCTTAGCAATATCCATCATATGTTTGCGACCAAATCGTTTATACTTTTCTGCCATTAGTTTTCAATATCCCTATAACGTGCGATTTCTGGTTGAATTAAAACATCCATACGGCCATGTCGCATTGATGGATCTGAGTCTTCATCACCAGCTAACTTATTCTTACTAAGATGAAAATGGCGGATATACTCAAGAGCAGTATCATGAGTGCGACCGATGCCAAGGATCCAATCTGCTTCCGCCTGTTTACTGGTCTTCGCATTAGCGACATTCTCCATTGTTAGCCACCGCTTTCCTTCTCCGCTCGCATCAGCTTGGCATATGGCAATAACTGGACAATACTGCTTTGCAAGTTCTCTAAGGAATATATAAATTGACCCCAATCTGAGGTCTTCTCTGTCATCGGGAAATCCTTTGATCTTGTCGCCCTGATCGACCACAATAAGGGATGGGTTAAGCTCCTTACAAAGTTGTTCAATTTGTCTTCGATGTATGCTGGCGGAATCGAAGATTTTAATGTATTGTCCACCGTTATTGTTAAAGGCCAGCTGATTGGCTGCGAGGTTGGTAAACAAATCTTGAGTGGTGCATCCGAGACTTGCTTGGATGCATCGCAACATGACTTTGCTTCCTTGTTCTTCATTATTGAACCAGAGAATCGGTCCGTCAACTTGTTGCGCAAAGAATGTAATCTCGCTAGCAAGGAATGTGGTTTTGCCTGTTTCTGGTCTGGCAAAGATAAAACCGAAGTCGCCCTTCCTAAGAGATCCAAGCATTCTATTAAGAGTATTAAGTCTCCAACGGAGTCCTTGTTGTTTGACTGTTGTGTTGTAGAGTTCATTTAAATCTCCAGTGACGAACTCGAAATTCTCGACTTCTGTCTTTTGTTCAAACTGATTAATAGTATCAAAGATACGCTCGACGGATGACCGTCCTTCGCTAACATCAAGAGAAACTAATGCGAGGTCATAGGCAAGCTTTTTGTTCTTCAGTGATGTCAGCACATCAGTCAGTAGCTGATCGTCGATTGTAGCCCCCTCTACGCTTGCCAGAATGGCATCGTAGGTATCACGATCTTTCTCCTGACACATAGTAAGAGCATAAAGACGATATTCATCGAAAGACAAATCTCTTTGATACTTATCATGTAAATCTTTTAGACAAGTATAAAGATAGTTAAGTTCTTTATTGTCTTTATCTACATTAATAGAATATATATATTTATTATATATATTATTATTAAGTAAATATTTAATTAATATTGTATATTCTATTATATTATTACTCCTTTATATATTATATATAATAATATTTATTTTACTACACTATTGGTCTTTTGTCAAGTACTGTTTAATCTCATCGTATGTATGTTCCTTTGGGTCTTTGTCAGAGAAGATTACACAGGCAGGTAGACCTAGTAAAGTACTCAGATTAGACATTTTGACGCTCTTGGAGCGCATATCCGGGTCTAACCAATACCACACCCTATCCACTACCGTTTTAAGCCGGAGAATCTGCTTTGCACTAACTGAGCTACCGAAGATGGGAATTGCCCCCGTGAATTTGCTAACTTTAATAGCCGATACAATGTCTTCCACCAATACAGCAGTACGATTCGTGACTTTAACCGGATGAATAATTTCGTGGATTTTACCTTGTGAGAACCACTTCTGAGGTGCTTTGCCATTAAATTCTATCTTATTTTTACCACATGGTATGTATCTACCTTGCCAAGCTAATAGACCAGTTTCGTTGAAGTATGGAAAGATAAGTCGTGACCACTGTTCAGACCACATTACATGATTAGACATTAAATCCAATCTCGATAGTTGATACTGTTCCAACCATTGTCGTGCTTCATATGGAAGTTCTGTAGTGACATCCGCAGGGAGGACAACTGTGTGGTTAGGTTTGTCAATTGCTTGTGCAACGTGTTTACGACCAGTGCCGTAACCACAACGGAAGCAATAACTATGGCCGTCAGAATAGACAGCAAGATTATCCATAGACCTGTCATGACCTAACTCCCTACATTTTGGACATTGTTCTTTACGAATAACATAAGATTCACTTCTCATCATCCTTCCTAGTAGGTTTATACACTGAATTAAAAGTATCTAAATATACTTTAACATACTCTAAAGCATTTGTCAAGGGACTGACGAGAAACTTGCCGGAATTTGCTATCCAACGTGGTTGTTGGATACTAGGTCTAAACCATGGATTCATTCTAAACTCTCCGGTAGTTCATCAATTGCGATATGATCTAAATCAAAATCTTCCCATTCAGAATCATCAGAACACATACTTAAACATGTAAAACATAGATCAGTGTATTCTGATGTTCCTGGCCACTTGTTTACCATCTCATCATCGGAGAGGATACAATCGCAACTTTTGCAGCGGCCACTCATGCAATAAACTCCACTTCTGGTTTTGTGTTTACTATGGAATTAAAAGTTTCAATTAGTGGAGAATCTTTAAATTCATGTGGATAGTTATTTAAGTGTAGTAATCCTGATTTACCATGCACGGCGTAAGCACCGCGTATTGTCTTAAAACCATCTACAAACATATCTGGAAATTTCATAAATGATGTTAGATTATTTAGAATAGAATTTAGTTTATTAACTTTAATACATTCTACATAAGTTAATTCGCTAGGCTTAGTATAGTTAAATGTTTCTAGAAGCGTTTTAATGGTCTTATTTTTAATGTCAAGAGTGCATAATTTAATTAGCAGTGTATAAATATTAAATAGGATACAACTATTAATCCACATAGAACTAAATTCTAAGACAAATGTAGCCCCACGCTGTCGTGCATCACTGGTTTCTACAATATATGTTTTTTCCATTTCATTAAAATCTTCGATAGAGTTTAACCATTCTAGGTTTGTTTTGAAGGTCTCGTATAAATCTTTACGTGGAAGTTTGATTGCAATACTAGGATTTTGCATTTGATATGGATACTCTTTATGTTTATACTTAAATCCATATACTTCTTCAAACTTAAATTGATCTGGATGATGATTAACCATTAAAAACTCATTGAAGTACTCGCGGCACTTGACAAAATTTGTAATTAGTTGATAATCACCATTCTCTTGTTTGTTGGTGAATGCAAACTTAACTTCATTAGCTTGCATAGATTCAAATAGTTGATTAATATGGGGATATGGAATAAGTTTCATGCTAGACTTTCAAGAATAGATTGAGTATATTTCTTACAAGTAGTGCCTTCAATGCCTGGCGCAGTGTTAATCTCTAGCACATAACATTTATTTTCCTTTTCATTCCAGATAATATCTACAGCACCAGACTGAAGGCCAATAGCAGTACAAGCATTAAGAGCCAACTGTTGAATTCCTTCTGGTTCTTGGACATTTTCACGACAGTAAACCCATCCATTCTGATGGTTGCGGATTTGGTGATTGGTTCCTTCATGACCGACCCGCTTCTTCTTTTGAGTAACGTCGATAACTTGTGATTGGAAAACGTGGACACGGTATTCATGTTTCTTCTTTTTGTACTGGACATAAAGTTTCGCATTAGGACCAACCTCACCAGCAGGAACCATTACAATACCTTTACCGCTATGACTACGCAGTAAAGTACGTGCTAGGTAATCTTTACCCCATGCCTGAGCTACATTAACATCAGTAGTCCATTCCGGGATACTAACACCATGTTCTTGAAACTTCTGAAAACTTAGTAACTTATTACTAGCAATCCGTTTAGCTACCTCCTGCGCAGCATCCGTATGTGGACATGGCGCAGTTGGACCCCAAGCAATGATCTTGTCTGATAGGCGGCGCTGGTAGCGTATCGAATTTTTACGTACACGCAAAACTCGTCGATCAGTTTGATCTTCTTTAAGATTAGTTTGTAGATTCTTTAGACTACGACTACCAATTTTATAACCAATAAGGATGATACGCTTTTGTTTAGTACGCATATAAATTCCTAAATGCTGGATGAACTGAATCTGCACAATGCTCACATAGAATATATGTAATGTTACCATGTTTATTCATAGTGACCTCTGCGAATTCGATGTCTTGTTGGCGATTAAGCACAGTACCACACGAATAACATGCACCACCAGCTTCTTCTAGATCAATTGGATCAACTTCTACATCTCCGCGAGCTTTCCACACTACATTGTGCTTAATACCTTTCAAATAAAGCTGGACAATGCCTTTCTTTTGAGTAATAGATGCAATGGTGCCTGTTAGACGTTCTGCATTAATCATATCATCTACTTCTTTTTGGGTATACTGACTCATACTTAGATATACAGTTGCATGAGTAGCAAGACCATCTAGCGTTTCACAGATTAACTTATAACTCGCAGAATTGATGTCAAAGTCTACAACCTTGCATGGCACAGCTTCACCACTCTTATAAGTCTCAATGGAGGCTGTTCCTTGTTGGATAGAAGAGTGATGTAAGGAGTGTACCAATCCAGTTGTTTGATTGTTGGAATTCTGATGATGGCGGTGGGAGGTTGGAGGTGTCCAAGGCACCATCGGCTTTACGTTGGACACCACTTCTTTTTTTGGTTTTGACTCGCTTTCTAACTTCCGCGATTCAAGACTAAAACGAAATACCTTGTCCGTAGGAACATTTTGTACTTGGTACTTTGAAATATTGTTACGATCCAGAATCCAATCCAGCATTTTACCTTCTGATGCTAGATAAATCTTATCATTTGTTTCTACTAGATATAGTGGGCGCTCTGAATTACGAGCAAAGAACAGTGTCTTTTGTGATGCATCATACCAAATGAGAGTGTAAGCACCTTCAATATTCTTTAGTGCACTTTTGTAGCCATGCTCATTAATGTGATGACAAATCGCATGACTATCAACAGTGGTGTCCGCAAGCTTCTTATGATTAGTTAGCGTACCATTGTGAATTAGACAGATGTTACCTTCAATAAATGGATGTGCATTCTCACTGGTAACTTGTCCCATTGTAGCTTTGCGGTTATGACCGACCACAATATGATAGTCTTGGATAAACTTGTTAAAGAATGTAGTTGATTCCTTTTTATTAATAAAGAATGGAGCAGCACTAGCATCCTTAATCATATCAAGATTGCCATGCTGATTGACACCAAAGACACCCGTGCTATCCATTCCGCGCCACATATCTGATATGAGCATCTGTAAAAAGATACTCCTATCTGTTTGGAAAAAACCTGCCTTATTCTTACTGATAATAGCCACTACGCCACAAATTTTGGGTTCCTACCTTTCATTCAAATTAACCTCGAATTGCTAGTTTATGAGCAACTTCCCAATAAACACATTTGTCTGACTTTTTCAAAGTCTTACTGTATTCATTAGTAAAGATTTCACGTTTTAGATTGGAAATACATTCTTCAAAATCATTCTTGTCATTCAATAAACAATTGTCACCAAACACACGATGGTACAGGTCCATATAACTACTGGTGGTATTCATCTGAAAAATTTCAGTTTCAATCTCAGTAACAGTCATGGACATTGCAGCTTTACGGAGACATAGAATCTGATTGATCCATGAATAGATCTTCTGTAGCTCATGTGTTCCATACAAATGGCGGAATTCGATGGTGCCAAACCCACGTTGCCCATTATTATCTAGTAACGGTAATAGATTCAGGCCAGTGTATTTATGCCATGTTGGAGTTAGACCATAGATAACATCCTTTAACGAGGATAGAATGTTTGTGCGGTATAGTGGTACACAGAAGATACTGTTCAATCTACGTTGTCCAGCAAAAGCATAGAAGTGTTTCTCAAAGATTGCATAGAGCAAACACATAACATAGATCTGATTCTGTGACATATCACGGCAATTGAGGTGCACATGAATACTGGTACGGTTAGAGAAATCTGGCTTATTATTTGTGTACATACATTTCCATGCATGTTCCATTGCCAGTTGAATCTGCTTAACTTGTAGAGGAACAGACACAAGTTCAATACCAGCATTACGCAATGATCCGTCAGCTTTAGCTGCCCAATATGCTTGAAAAGGTGGCATTGAATTGTGTATATTCTCAACTTCAATCTCAATACCAACTAACGCATGGTTCGTAACAAAGACAAAGGGCTTATCTTCTACCTCATTAGATTTCTCATAGGAAACAGATTCAGTTTTGCGAATGGACAATCCACGATAGTTATATACTTCTTGTAGTGGAGAATCATGGTCACGAATAACTGCTTTTTTCATGACCGACTTAGTAGGAGTTCCAAGAGAATCTAGAAATTGTGCTATTGCCTGCGCTGCCTGCGGCGTTTCAGGTTCCACAAGATCATCCATTACTACTTCTACATGAGGATCTAATTGTTGTATGGAATATGGAACACCAGCTATATTAGTTCCATTGACAGTATTGTTCCAAAATAATGTATTAGGAATAACTGGAATTGCTGGCATTATAGTTCAATCCTATAGGGTTTAAATAGATGCATATTGTCTAAAACCTCTTGTTTAAATAGAGGATGATGAATCTTAAACACACCATTCAAAAACTCACCAATCAAAACATTACAATAAAAAAGATGATACATTTCTTTATTGATAGTAATCGGCAGAGTTATCATGAATTTTGGATTCAAGGCTACGCTAAGAACTTCACGTGAATTTAATTGATTGATTGCAACTTCACATGACTCTGGGTATGTGGGATACAGAGCTTGAACAATGGTTGCATGTGTCCAAGGATGTGCATCTTTGCTCCACATATACCGAACTGGTGAATAGATTTGGATATTTTCCTTACAAATACCACGTTTGTATTGACGATGTGGCTTACGGATAAACTCAAGTGCCTGATAAGTAGTGTTAAACAAACAACGCTCAGGAAATTTACAGACAATTTTATAGTCTGTTTCATGGCAAAGTTTCAATGGCACATTATTTTCATCCTTGAAATGGTGATAATTATCATTATATCCTTGGTAATATACCACAGTTTCGCAGTCATTAGGTTGACACAGTACTAGATACGTATGCTCATACTTCTTACGCATCTCGTCGATTGCCATCTCTTTATTGAAGGCATCGGTTAATTCATTCCAAATGTCCATTGTTAGATCGCATAAATAGATTTGAGTTGGTCGTATGCGTTGTTATTGTTGTTATTGATACAATCTTGAATTAGATTTCCATGCTCTTCTGGAATTTCCTTACCAGAATGGATGAAATCTAGAGCGCGTTGAGTTCCTTGATAAGCCCAATGAATGAGATTATCACTGAAGATCCAAAAATTAGACAGAGTACGATATTCAACACCATATGGCTTAAAGCGGAACGCGCCTGGCTTTCCATAAAGTTCTCGTCGGGGTCCACCATTAACATCAAGTCGTGTAGAAGGTACGCCAAGGAATAAATCCATAGCACGCACGCACTCAATAGGGTTAGCAATAGCAAGATCACTTCCAACATGAATATGTCCTCCAGCAGAACGTAGGTTTTTGTTTGGTGATTCAGGCTTAGGGTTTTCTTCCATAGACCATGCATTATAATCAGGTTCACAACCGAAAACCCACGCTTCATCACATGCTAGTTCTGAGTCAGGGAAAACTACAGCGGAACTCATATCATAATGTAGATCAGGTGGTAGAACTCCCCGCACCATTTCCATGGTGGCTTGAACTTCGCGTTTGAAATCTTCAAAGGTTGAGCATGGTGGGATGTTGAACTCTACTGCTACATTGTCCTCAAGGCACGCATGACCGACCTCACTAAGTTTGCGCGGAACCCACTTGTTACCACCAAGTAGTCCAATAACAGACTTAAAGTTACCCATTTGATCCTTGAGGAAAATCTCAGGATCGCATCCGATTGTGAATTGTTGCATGATTTTTCCTTACAAAGTTGGCAAGTTGTACTTCTGATTTACTTCGTTAAATTTAGTAACATCTAAATGTGAGTGTTTTGGATACTCACGACCATCCCATTTAGTGTACTTGTTGATATATGGATTTGGTACTTTTAATAGTCCTGTAATCATATATGTGTCCTTGTCAGGATCACGATTACTTTTCTGCACATGTAGTCCCATAAATGGAAATTTCTTGAGAGCAACTAGACAATCTTTAATATCAGCTTCACGAACTTTGCGTGAAAAGAAACATGAAATTCTACCGTTGAGTGATAGATATTCAATTAGACATGGTAAATACTTTAATAGATTTGTCCAAGTACATCCGTCTGTGTTTAATGATGCTGCTGTACAATCACCATTAATTCCAGAAAGTAAAATAAAGGTTTCTCCACTAGCATCCAAAATTTCTACGGATCTACCTTCATAAATTACCCTGAGTTTTAATCCGTGGTTTTCGCCAAACACTTTATCTGCTTGCTGATAACACCCAATTGGCAGTCCCATTACATAAACCTTTCCTTAAATTGGTGCGCACACCACTTAACAAATGGAGTAGTTGGTGACATCCACTCTGGATGCCCTTGAATTGCTAATGTATTACTCTCAGTTAGTAAAACAACTTCTGGAATTGTTACTTCTACAATATCCTTATCAGTATACGCAACCGTTGTGCGATCTTTATCCCATGCAAGCAACTCGTGACCGACCTTAGATAGATTCAGTGCTTGGTGGTGGCATGATGTAGTGTAGAAGGTTTGACCATCAAATGTAGATACTGCATGGTCTTGGTGATGCCCCCCCTGAATGTGTTGGTAGAGCGTACCTCCAGACAAAGCACACGCAAGCTGTGCACCACGGCATACACCAATAATAGGAATACCCAACTTAACAGCCGCGTTAAATAGTGTAGCCTCAATTAGATCACGCGAAGATGGATGCTTACTTGCACGAGCATGGATTACATCTTGGTTATACAGAGCAGGACTGATATCTTCACCACCCCATAGAATCAATGCACCGTCAGTACTAAGTTCTTCTGGATCATATACTGGGATAGTTTCCGAGAATAGCTTGAATGGGTCTTGTGATCGGAAGTATGCGGAGTATAGTTTCATTTAGGAATAATCTCGAACTTATCGTTGACAGTGTATGCTGCATACGTTGGCTTGGTCTTTAGCTTACGCAACTCATGTAGACGATACACACAAATTGTAGCATTTGGAGTTTTGTTAGACAATGCTCTTACAGAATCTTCGATTTGACTATCATTATAGGCAACTCGAACGAGGTCGCGATCAATCTCAACTCCTTCTTCCATATCAGGAAGAATAATATAAGGATAAGCCATTATTGTACCTTTGTTAGAACTTGATTAAAGACAGATGGAGGAACCTTAACACCAGTTACTTGGGTAAGGAACGTGCCCTTTGGTGTCTTACGTTGTAGAAACCGTGCATGAGGTTCCCAACCATTATTACCAAAGAATACATCTACTACATGGTTTGCCTTGATAACAACAACATCATTACCTAGATTATTGGGGAATTTCATTTGTTTCATCTCCGATTGCTTTAATGTCAATGATAGGTTCTGCTGGAACATGGCTATCAGGAAGAATCTCAGACAGCGCGTAGCGTACCGGCTGTCCTTTTGTCCATGATGGACTTACTGCAAAAATAACACATGGATCACCCTTTGCTTTGATAACCTCTGCATTATCCTCAACAAAGCCAGTGATTACTAGTTGTGAACCAGATAACAGGCTGAATTTGTCACCAACTTTGTAAGTACTTTTTGCTTTGATACGATCAGCATTAACACGAATATCCCATTCCTGTTTTTGCTGTTCAGTCATCATACTATATGGAGTATGTGAATATGAATTCTGATAATTCTGTGTTTGATAATTACTAAAAGATTCTTCGTGAATCTTAATACTTTGTTGGATCATGGCCGACCTCAAAAAGCGGAGTTGTTAAAGAATGATGTGTTTACTCGTCGGGATAGATGGTGAGAGTTGCGCGTGTTTATGTGGAGTTTTCATAGTTTCACCATAGTCCCATAATCAGAATACCAAACTTCAGTTGGAGAAAAGGCTTTAATAGCCTCTTTACAAATTGCACAAGGTTTAGCACACACTAATTGCCCATCACGACCATATCTCCACACCATGAGTTTATGAATAGGTTGATCTTTGCATCTGATAAGACACGCGATTTCTGCATGTAAGAACTGCCGGTCTGGATGACCGACCTTCTCCGCGAAGTACGCTTGTAGTGGATGTGTCTTTGTATAACTGTTAGTTGCAACAGCTAACAATCTACCACGTTTATCATATGCATGGGCTACTAGAATGTGTTTGTGCTTACTCATCAAATAAATATTTAGCTGATTGTTGTAAAAAAGTAATTACTTGTTCTTCCATGCAAATGCCTTACTGAATCCATCGTGAGTTTGTTTAATAAAAGTTGGCTCGTCAATCTCAGGACAATCCTGATAATACTCACTGCTCTTGAGACGACCTTGAGCTTTCATGCGACCAATGGTCTTGTTGTATACATCAAGATTGCTACACTTCGCGGCGGCCCACCCAACTACCTTAAATGATTCGTTGAGTACATAGGCAACAGTGAGGCCACCATGAGGAATGACCGACCCATTCTTGCTAACATTGCGGCAATGAATGAACTTAATGTTTGACTTCGTTTGTTGTGACATGTTTACTTCTCCTTATTATTACACTTGGCGATTGCGGCTTTCGCCCATTACCAGCGCAACAGCTTTAATTAAGTCTTTCATGATTCCTCCTTCACACCAATTTGCCTAGATTGTACTCGGCAGGATTGATGATTGTAACAGGGCCGTGACGATGACCGACCTTTTTATTCTTACGCAAACGTTGGATCTTAATGTCAGAATGTTTATTGCGAAGTACGCGTGCTTCCTCGCTATTCATAACAGCGGACACACCATCCACGAGGACGGTAACAAGTGAAAACTTAGGGGCAATTAACATGGAAATCTCCTAATAGAAATCGAGATGCTTATCCAAATCTTTGAATGTGGATTTATCAGCCCGTTTAATTAACTTAAAATCTGAATCTTCAAACCATGCACCATGATTAGTTGCATATGTGAATTCTCCATTTCCTTCATAAGAACAGTTCTCAATAATATGAATGTTATAATTTTTCCAAAGAGAATCACAGCCAATATATTTTACTTTATCCCCAGTAAAGAACTTTTGCATTATAGCCACCTTTCAATCATAGTAGGTAAGACCAGTGTTATAAAGAGAATGGAACCAATGGTTAGTTGATCGTAGATTTTGGAAAGCATTTCAGTTCCTTGTTATTAGAATAAACTTAATAAATGCCCCTGTTTGTGCAAGGACATTGATAAATTTACATAGACCCAGACCCAGACCAAGACCAAGCCATAGACCAAGACCCAGACCTAGACCAAGACTTAGACCGAGACCAAGACCCAGACCAAGACATAGACCCAGACCAAGACTTAGACCAAGACCTAGACCCAGACCTAGACCAAGACATAGACCCAGACCATTTCTTTTGTTTAGTTATCATATTAATACTTCTTTAAACAGACCCAGACCTAGACCCAGACCTAGACCCAGACCCAGACCAAGACCAAGACCCAGACCAAGACCCAGACCTAGACCTAGACCCAGACCAAGACCCAGACCCAGACCCAGACCAAGACCAAGACCAAGACCCAGACCAAGACCTAGACCCAGACCCAGACCCAGACCCAGACCAAGACCCAGACCCAGACCAAAACAGTTTTCTTTGTTTTGTTATCATATTAATACTTCTTTGAACAGGGTCCAAAAGATTCAATCAATCCCATTTGGATATATTGATTATCACCAATCTTTTGCGCATCTTTGTAGGATTTATCAGAATGTGGGCCAGTTTCATATACAATTGCCGCATTGTCTAGCTTGACACAGGATTGGTTCACACCAACAAGAGTTCCTGCATAGATATAAACATTACAACGGATTTCAACCTGCTGACCTAGCAGAGAAATAAAACCCTCGTTTTCAACTTCAACAACTTCAACTTTTGCAGGAAGCACTTTCATTTGTATAACTCCAGTTATTAGGCAACATTGCCTTAGATACTGCCAGTTACCTAGCAGTATGAAAGGTTATGCTGCGCGTAGTTCCTTGCGATTGTTCTCAGATACAGCAACGTGCATGAGTTCCGCGAGTTCCGTTTGTTCTTCATCACCAAAGACAGTATCATCCTCAGCTTCTTGCAGCTTCAGTTGATCCTCATGGTACTGAGCAATAGCAGCATTGACATAATCCATGATCTCAACGTGCTTAATGGTTGCCTTATCAGTCACAGCCTTCTCCATCTTCTTAATGAAGCGATTAACTTCATCTTCGAAATCGTACATGGACTTCGGTTCAGGCGCTTTGATGGCTTCAAACCATTGCTCCTTGATTTCATCAATGGATTCAACGGTGAGATCGTCGCGCTTCTTAAACACAAGGGATTTGGTTTCCTTGGACCATTGGAATTTGCCATGCTTCTCAAGAAAGGCAACAAGCGAGTTCTTGCGCTGACCATTGTTCAGTGCCATAACAAGGTTTTGCCCGTATTGGATATAACCTTCTTGGATGCTATAGAAAACAGCATTGAGAGCGGCCGCTTGAATACGAACATTCAAACGATTGCCAGTTTTCGCGATACTGGTGATTTCCTTGGCGAGTTCGGCCTTGGGCATTGCTACAAATTGCTTGGATGCAGTCATGATTGATTCTCCTAAATGAAAGATGAGATACATAGTTGGATAGGGCTAATTGACCCTCAAATAGTTTGCCAGACTAACCTTTAGGCGTAGGGCGCCTTCACTTCTATGGATACCTAACACTTATAGAAATGTTAGGCATTAAATGTACTTATCAAATACATTTAACTTTTCACAAGGCGCAGTTATGGGCTTAGGTCTTATGATTGCCTATGCTTTTCTACGCCTTGCGCTAAATAACGTTTTCCGTAGTTATCTAGTGCAATACGGGTTCTCAACAGGTTTAAAGAGTTTTGGACGATGTTATACATCCCATGACCGCAACAATAAAGCATTGGTCAAAGTCAATAATATTCCCTAGGCTATTTCCCAAGCCATTCATAGCCCTTCTCGGGCAGGGGGAATCCATGTATCAGCCTATAAGGTTGGCACTATCCACCATCTAGGCGTGATAATCCCGATGAAACCCTTACAGGTTTTGATTGATACATGAACATCATCAAATTGTTATAGATCGCCCGTTGATCTAGGCCAGAAGCCCAGCGGGTATTGCATGTACTACAGTGTAGTTGATCTTTTGCCATTCGTCAAGGCTTTTCTGCCTTTCCTCATGCTTACTCCGTCAGAGCATCTTGGCCCCTTCGTTTCTCATTCCATCTACTACAGTTCCCATCATACACCTTTACATATGATTGTCAAGTACATTGGAGGAGATCGGTACGCTCGGCGCCGGCTTTCCGGATGCGCTGGTCGAAACCGGCTTCACGACGCCGGAAGCGACGACTTTGATGCGCTACCTGGCAGAGTTCCGCGCCAAGCATGCCGCCGCCTGCGCCCTGGACTTCGAATACAAGGTCAATTCCCGCCAGGACCAACTCAACTACGACCAGGGCTACGGCTGTTACGGCTACGGCCCCGCCCCTTGCCTCGACGACCGGCAGCAGAACAAGCAATTCACGCTGATCGCCCAGGATGAAATCCAGATCGGCGCCAACAGCCTGCTGACCATCGGCATCAGCCACAACCGCCAGGAAGGCTACCGCCCGTTCTGGAGTCCGCGCCTCGGCGGAGATATGTATAAATATATTGAATCCAAGCATTAACATTTTTGAATAGACAATGGGGGAATGGTTGTGGTAGGGGATTGATTGGATATGTCGATGATTTTCGACATAAGAATAGTTCTCATTGGGGGGGGGGGGGTGACTGTATTTCGAGGGGGTGGGGGGAAACTTTGCTGCTCTGGAATATGTCGGGAGGCACCTTGCTAAAATTTTTATAATTTTTTAAAACAGACGTGGTTCATTTTAAGAGCCATAGAGCGATTTGTTTTGCTGGGGGTATGTGCTGATATACCTAAGACTGTTATAATTGATTGTAGAGCGATTGTGTATGCTTCTTGCGGATGTTGACATAGATCGCTCCATGTGGTTGTGTACCACATTCCGCGGGGCGGAGCATTTTATTAGTTTACATAACTATAAAAACATATATAGTTATTACTTCGTATATAGATAAACCTTATATACTCGTAATAACTAATAATACTAAATATAAATCCAATAATATAAAAGACATATTATTGTCTTTATATTAAGTATTATATTATATATAAATAATATATTAAGGGTATCATAAAAATAACTATTTGTCAAGTAGAATTTTATTCTACGATATTTATACCATGAGGTATAAATAATAGTTATTTTATGTGTACTACTATTGTCTTAAAAGAAGTACTACTTTGGTCTTAGATTTTAATATAGTTGGTCTTATCTAAAGATAATACTTGACTTTTTCTAAAAATAGTGTATAATATATATAAAGATAAAGCTATTGTCATTAGACAATTCTTTCTAGGAAGACTGAGGAGAACTATCATAGGTAAGTTTGTCTATATCAAGAATAATAAAACTAAAGCACATCAACTAGGTCATTGGAAAGAGGCTAAAAGAATTGAGGTTGTTACACTCTTCTTGTCTATTGGAAGTATGACTGAAGTCGCGAAACTCACAGGTGTGCCATACCCAACAATTGAAGGTTGGCGGAGACAGGATTGGTGGAAAGAGCTTGTTGAGAAAATGCAAGCGGAAGATGACCAAAAGTTAGACGCAAAAACTACAAAACTTATTGACAAAGCTCTTGAGCAGTTAATGGATCGTATAGAAAATGGTGAACATATTTACGATCAGAAGACTGGTAAGATTAAACGTATGCCAGCAAAACTCAGAGATTTAAATACTGCCTTTAACACCATTCTAGATAAACGCCAGCTCTTGAGGCGACAACCTACAAAGATTGTAGAACAACATTCTACAGCAGCACAATTACAGAACTTAGCTGAGTCCTTCGCTAAGTTTGTTCAAAAGAAAACTGAAGAACTACCTGATAGGCATCTAATTGAAGGTGATACTGTAGTTCAAAATGAAGATGGAACATACGAACTAAAGGAATAAAATGAGTTCTCGTATTTGTGGTTTGCATGTCTGGGAGAACTTACAACTTCTCCCACCAACAGAAAATTTGAAAAAGGGGAATCGCCTTGCCGTACATGAAGAATGGGAAACGAGACTACCAAGCTGAAAAAGCATGGGACCATCGACATGATGGAGGTAAGCGGTTGAAGGATCGTGCCAAAAGAAATGCAGCGAGGTCCACAGTGGCAAAAGCTAAAGGTACTACACCAACTAAACTAAAAGGTGATGTTGGACATAAAAAAGCTGTTAGTAAGGGTGGTAAAAATGGTCTACAAAATTTATTTGTGCAGTCACCAGCATCCAACCGCTCATTTTCACGAAACTCTGATGGAAGTATGAAGTCAGAGGTTTCTAAGAGGGAACGTAAAAAGTGAAGACTTGTATTAAGTGTTTGGAAAGTAAACCCAAAAATAATTTTACCAAAAGAACTCAAAATTCTGTTGATGGTTATCGCAATACATGCAAGTGTTGTGACAATGCTAGGAAATTAGAATGGTCTAAACAAAACCCAGATGCTAAATATAAAGCTTCACATAAGTACCTCGACAAAATAAAAGATACCCAGTCGTACAAAGATAACACTAAATTAAAAAATCAAAAAGCTCTAAAAGAAAAGCCAGAATATTTCTACATGAAACAGGTAGAACGTAGAGCAAAGAAACTACAAGCAACACCAAAATGGGACGCAGAATTTACAGAGTTTGTGTGCAAAGAAGCGTATCAATTAGCTAAACTTCGCAAAACGATTACCAACATTAGTTGGCATGTTGATCATATTGTTCCCCTTTCTGGACGTGGTTGGTGTGGATTACACATTTGGAGTAATCTCCAAGTAATACCAGCTAGTTTAAACGTGAGGAAATGTAATGTCCATACCAACACCTACAGATGGTCAGAGTACTTCTAAGAAAGTACCTTTCCCAAAGTTAAATAGAACTATTCTAGAGGGTTTTGTTGGAAGTTGTTTAGTTCCTTACTTTGATAATCCTGTTCCATTCAAAGAATTTCACAGGGAATTGTGGGATTTGTGTTGTTCTGATGAGCAGTTTGTTGCAATTTGTGCTCCAAGACGACATTCAAAATCTACTACTATAACTATTTGTTATACGTTAGCCGCAGTTTTATTTCGACAGTCTAAGTATGTGTTAATTGTTTCTGATACAGTTTCTCAATCTGTTCTATTCTTAGGACAGATTAAACAAATTCTAGAAGACTCACATCAAATACATGGACTCTTTGGACTCAGATCCGATGATAAGGGATTAATATACGAAAAGTGCACAGAGGACGACATCATTATTAAAATGGTAGATGGATCTTCTTTTCGTATTTGTGCTAAAGGTGCAGAACAAAAGTTGCGCGGCCTCCTTTGGAGCGGCACACGGCCAGATTTAATAATTTGTGATGACATTCTTAACGAGGAAGCTGTAGCTAATAAAGAGCGCAGAGAGAAATTTAAACGCTGGTATTTTGGAGCATTGGTTCCTTGTCGGGCCAAACATGGTCGGTTGATTATGGTGGGAACACCTCTGAATCTAGATGATATTCTAGAATCTAGAATGCCAAGAGAAGCTGATAAAAATACAATCGTTGAAGAGCTAAAGATTTATTCAAAGAAAAAAGTGGGTATGTGGAAAACGGTTAAATATCGTGCCCATAACCAAGATTTTTCTCAGATTTTATGGCCAGAGATGCATTCAAAAGAATCTCTGTTAGAACTTCGTAGAGAAATGGTTGATCAGGGTATCTCTGAAGTATATTCTTGTGAAATGTTGTGTAATCCGGTAGACGATTCCATTAGATATTTCAGACAAGGGGATTTTCTTCCCATGACTGAAGAAGATAAAAAGAAGAATCTTACTTTTTATATCACAGCAGACTTAGCCATTTCCGAGCGTGATCGTGCCGACTACACCTCAATTGTAGTTGGTGGTATGGATTCTAATGGACAGTTACACATTGTGCATGTAGTGCGTGATCGCCTAGCAGGCGATGAAATTGTTTCTGTACTTTTAGCTTTACAGAAAATCTATAATCCTCTCGCTGTTGGCATTGAAGATACACAGATCTCTAAAGCAATTGGTCCATACTTAAACAGGACAATGGCGGAAACTGGAACTTATATGAATGTTATGATGCTTAAGCCTCATCGACAAGATAAAATCCAGCGTGCTCGGTCTATTCAAGCCCGCATGAGGGCCGGTTATGTTAAATTTGATAAGCAGGCGGATTGGTGGGACACCTTCCTAGATGAATGCATGACATTTCCAAGAGCGCGTCATGACGATCAGGTGGATGCTCTTGCATATCAAGGCATTTTAATTGATTCTATGACTGAGGGTTTAACTCAGGACGAAATTAAAGAAGAAGAATATAACGAAGAACGCGAAGATTCTGGATGGTCTAATCATGGTCGTGATTCTATAACTGGATACTAATAATGGAATTAAATAAAGCACTAGACTCTATTAATATTGCTGATAGTCTTGATAAAGATCAGCTAATTAAAATTGGTAATCAAGTAGTATCCGGTTATGAAACTGACTGCGATTCTCGTAAACCTTGGGAAGAAGATCTAAAGAACTGGACTGATCTAGCTCTACAGGTCACTACTCAAAAAACCTTCCCATGGCCCAATGCTGCAAATATTAAGTACCCTTTGTTAGCTACTGCTGCCATGCAATTTGCGGCTCGTGCATATCCAACACTTATTCCTAGTAATGGTAAACTTGTCAAGTGTCGTGTTATTGGTAGTGATATGGATGGTCAGAAAACTGCTCGTGCAAATCGCATCTCCACACACATGTCTTATCAATTACTAGATGAGATGGATGGTTGGGAAGAAGATATGGATAAGCTTCTTATTTCACTTCCTATTGCTGGTACGTGTTTTAAGAAAACTTACTGGGATTCTGCTAAACAAAAGAATTGTTCTAAACTAGTTTTACCAAAGACTCTTGTAGTTAATTACTATTGTCGTAATCTAGATGATGCTGAACGTATTACTGAAATCCTTCATCTTACTAAACGCAAGATCAAAGAACGTCAGAATCAGGGTATTTACCTAGAAGTAGATATTGGTGATCCAAGTGCAGATTCTCTTGATCCAACTACCTCAGTTAATGGAGCATTTCAACGTACTGCTAATGACGATGAAACTACACCATATGTAATATTAGAACAACATACATATTTGGATTTAGATGAAGATGGATACTCTGAACCATATATCATTACTGTCGAAGAAGCCTCTAAAAAAGTTCTCCGAATTGTACCACGATTTGACTCTGATGGAGTGGTTGTCGGTGAAAATGGAAAAATTGTCTCTATTGAAGCAATTCAATATTACACCAAGTATGGATTTATTCCTAATCCTGATGGTGGCTTTTACGACATTGGGTTCGGTCGTCTTCTCGGACCACTCAATAACTCTGCCAATACTATTATTAATCAGCTTGTTGATGCTGGTTCTTTGTCCAATCTCCAAGCTGGTTTCATCGGCAAAGGCTTGCGAATCAAGATGGGAGAAAGCCGTTTCCAACCAGGAGAATGGAAAGCAGTAAATGCTGTCGGCGATGATCTGAAGAAGCAGATCTTCCCATTACC
>ERZ869925.645-NODE-645-length-22421-cov-4.282214_pt1 | contig 22421 bp, 30 predicted proteins | sample MGYA00579311_ERZ869925 | MGnify/ENA primary metagenome ERZ869925 (study PRJEB32216, sample SAMN09231817) | wastewater metagenome | place: USA: Maryland | collected 2016-07-30 | study: EMG produced TPA metagenomics assembly of the PRJNA472060 data set (Reclaimed...
AACTACAAAATTTAATCCTTCGTAACTGTAGTCGGAATCCTTTTGAATAAAGGCAACAGTATTTTCATCAAAAAAAGTAATATTAAAATTAATGCCATTTAATAGTGCTTGGAATATATCGTTCATAAATTTTTTAAGGTTTTATAAATCTAACCCAGTCTTTTAACAATCTACTTCAAATCCCATAGATTTAAATATATCCTGATTTAGATTCTTCATTTTTACTATTTTACAAAACTCTTCAAATGTAGCATTTTGCTTGCTCATACCAAAATCATCACTTCCCGATGCGTATATAAAATTATCCTTAGGATAGAAACTTATGTATATTTTATTTATAGGATAACAGGGATGCCAGTTATCAGTAACTGTTATATATTTTTCGTGTCTATCTTTTTTATCCTTTTTTATGCGCTGAACTAGCTGTTTTAATTTCTTTTGACCGGGAATCGGATAGTTAATTCTTTTTAAGAGTTTATAAAAGAAAGGATTTTCATAAGCAAATAAGAAGTAATCTCTACATTGATATAGCTCTTTCTTCTCAGCCCAATAGTCAATTATTTTTTTAGCTAATTCAAAAGTCATAATTAATATCTACCCTTTCTAGATTTAAGAAATAGCCCGCCTTATTAGGGCGGGCTATATTAATTTAATACCAATTAAGAATTAGTATCTACACTTTCATCTGACGCTGTATTAGGATCACCTTTCCAATCATTGAAAAATAGAATCTCCTCGTCGCCAATTTGAGCAACAATTGATGCCTGAGTCTTTTTTTCTTCGTACTGATTATAGCAGACCGCAGCCCTTTGCTTCATATCAGAGAATTCACCCTTTTTCTCTAGGTCTAGCATACAGCGTGCGATAAAATCACTTTTCTTTTCTTGTTTATTTGGTTTTGGTAATGGCATATTTTTATTTTAGTTTATTTTAATTATCGTCAATTGACTCCGCTTCTTTGTTAAGTTTGTTTAATTGTCTCATTAATGATTCTTTCTTTTTTAAGAGTCGTTTTTGTTGTGCCGCTTCCCTGCGTTTTAGCTCCTCTTGTTCTGCTGCTTTACGTTTTTCTTCCTCTAGTTTCATTTGCTTTTTAACTTCGGCAACGGTACTTTTAACAAAAACAGGAGAATCTTTATGTATTATTATATATTGATAACCTTCAAATCTATTGTCACGATTATATTTACTAACATAATCTTCTATATAATAATAATCTTCTTGTGAACATTCTTCAAAATCTGTTATCTCATTTACAGTATGCAGTCTGATAGTCCAATGTAAGCAATCATCACTAGAAACATCGCAATATTTGCAGTATATTTTTACAATTTTAATTTGCATCTTCTTTCTTCTGTTTTTTATATGATTTTTTACTGAAAATTCTATCAAAATTTTCATCATATTTCTTTTTATCCACTGGGCGTGGCTTGTCTCCTTTTCCGGCCATATTATTAATATCTAAGTGTTGTTTCTTTTTGAGATAAAATATTATACACATCTTTAAACGAAATTGGGCCGCCAAACCTATCAATGCCAACATCTAGTAGACGTTTCGTTCCATTATGATTTGAGAAATCATTTTGGTTATGACTATGACCACAAAGAGCAAAGCTGCCCTTATCTTGGCTATGATGCTCAATTATAGGGAAATGACATAATACAACCCATTGATTATCAACATCAATTTCTTGATAATGATCTAGGAAGTATACTGTTTTATCTTCGTTGATTGGGTATTCTAGTGGGTAGATTTCTACTCCATCTGGGAATCCAAGTGCTTTAACAAATTTTTTGTACAAAGGTCTTTGACCGGATAAGTGATTACCCCATAGCAAGTAAAGACTTTTGTAATTTAATTGCTCCAAAAGATTTGTAAGTTCTTTGCCCTCTGGGTCATTAAAAATAATATCCCCCAAGTGAAAGACAGTTGAATTATTATCGCAAATAGAATTCCATCGCTCAATGATTCCCTTATTATAATCTTTTATACTTTCAAATCCTCTTTGTTTATATACAAAGGGACGATCATGATTATAATGTAAATCACTTGTAAAAAATAAATTTTTTGACTTAAATTGTAGTTTCTTAATCATTGAATAGTTCTGAGTTAATTAATATTGGACTTCTGCTAGTTTATGGTTCAATTCGCCAAAATTAATTGAATAACCAATTACAGCGCCATTGTTTACAACATGAAACAATGGATATAGAAATGATATATTAGAGTTTTTATCAATAACTTCAATTTGGAAGCCGCCTGCTGCCACTTGATAAATTACCTTGCCCTTAATATATTTTGAATTAACTTCGTTATTTTTACAGTCTGGATTTTTGAATTCAACAATATCATTTTCCCAAATATTATTACCATTAGAATCAGTCAAACCAGTCCAAAGCATTATTTTGCAATTTTCTATATCATCTAAATTTACTCGTGATTGATATTGATTTTTAAATAGCAAGCCTTTGGTGTTAGTTTTAGACTGATCTAAATATACCATCTTGTTATTACTCCACACTCGTATCTTTATTTCCATTTTTTTCTTGTTGTTTGTTTAATGTATCTTGAATAGCTTTATATAGTTTTGGGTTGCAATCTCTAAGTACATCTGATAGAAATGGAACATTATTTGCATAATTTACAAAATCAATCCATTTATCATCATTCTGATCAGAATTTTTTACAATATCTTTATGTAAAGGAAAATTATAAAGCAAATTAAAAAGCTTTATTACTGTTGAGTTTAACAGATTATATCTTTCCTCATGAGTGTAGTTTACTAACCATATACAGGGAATTTTATATGTTAACATATTATTGCCTTTATATGAAAGAGAAACATCCAATGTATCTAATTTATCTTTTAATATTCTACTAAAAAAATAATCCGCTTGTATACTATTGGTTTTGCTAGAGAGCATCCAATATAAATTTGGGGTTGATTCTTTATTAATATTATCCATCTTACCTTGAGAAAGGTATCTAACATAGTTATAGCAAATTTTATCTAGTGGATAATAATTATCAAAATCATCTTTTACTGGAATTCCAATATAGCGAAGTTCATCCAAAACCTCCGGGTTTTGAAAAAATTCTTCACAATTAAATTGTTTACTCATGCTTAGTGTAATTTATTTTATGGTTAATACTATTAATTTTGAGAAATACATTGACATTTTCTTTACTGAGTCACCTATACCACAGGCTATACTAGACAATACAGGCAATTTCATAAAAGTCAACGAATCTTTTTCAAAATTATTGGGCTATACTGTTTTAGAATTTGTTCGTAAAAACTCTAGAGCTATCACGCATCCTGAAGATATAGATGCTGATCTAGAAATGCATAAGGGATGTCTGTCTGAAGAATATGATGGATACTCCATGGTTAAAAGATATTTAACTAAAACTGGGTATGCAGTTTGGGTAAAAATTGATGTTCGTTATATTAAAACAGAATTAGAATCCTTTTTTATAATATGGATTAGTCCATTGCCAAATGGCGGAAAATTTAAGGTAGAAGCAACTAATACCGATTTAGTTGTTAAACCTGTTATTAAATTAAAGGATATTTTTAAAGATAATTTAAAAACAATAATTACTATTGGAAGTATATTATTAATGAGTGTCGGTGGTGCTATTGTTACGTTTATTAAAGCAGCGACTCATTTAAATGAAATTTTCGAGAAATTGAATAAATGATTTTTTACTTATCTTAGCGAAGATATTATCAGAATCTTCTATTCCGTAAGAGAAAAATATATCATCTCCTATTATGTCTAATCCAGTGTGAAATTGGATGCGGCAATAATTAGCTGGCAAGAATTTAAATGGGCCATATAATTTAATAATATCGAATGGTGGCTCTGGTTCTATTAAAGCCGCATATTGAACATAAACTCTTTTAAGAAAATGATGGTCACCATGATAAGTATGATAAAATGTTAATAGTTTATCATTAAAGGGTATTGGAGGGGAATTACCGCGCAATTCAAATCCAAAATGTTTTTCTGAAATTGTTTTTAAATTTCCACCTACATCATATTTTAAAATAGTTCGTGGAGATGTCATTGATTGCTCAAAATATAATTCATTATTATGAACAATTGGATTCCAATTTTTTTGATTTAATCTATAATCATGATTAAATGGAAGGAGATAAACTATATTATCAATTAACTTAGCTAAAAATTGATCAACTCCCTTGCCCACTCGTTTAGAACCCGTACAGTAAATTTCACCGTTCCATTTGAATAGGCGAACATCTTCCAATGATTCATTTGGAACCGTTATAGAATCTTTAACTTCTAAAAAATTACCATTTATATCTAATTTTATTAAAGCCGGGACTGATCTTTGCCAGCGAACTTCTTGAGGTGTTTTACTTCCAAAGTACCCCTCTCTAAATCTACTTGTTTCATTTCTACAGCTAAATAGAAACTGATTGTTATGATAAATCATCCCAGAGTTCCAGCCACCGAATTTGTGAGGTAGCTTATCGAAAAAGCTACTAAAGCGGCAAATTTCAGTGGCTGGAAGCAATGGGACTTGATTCATGTATGTAGATTATTCTACAATGATTTGCTTTGGTTCTTCAACAATCTCCGGTATAATAGCTACATCTTGAAGCTTGTCAAGAATATTTTTTAAGATTTCTTGTGCATTAACTAGTGACTCTAGTAGTCTAGCTTGCTTTTCTTTATCTTGTTCTTCTTCTGTTAAGCTCTCAAATTCTTTATTTGCATTGATTACCATATTATCTAACATTGAGGAAAAACCAGATAAACCTGTTTTAATTAATTGTAATAATTCTGTACTGTAGCTTTCATCGAAAAATGCCACTTGGATAATATCAAAAACAAAATTTCTAGTTTGTAATATTTCATTAAGCATTGATAATACCTGATTCTTTACAGGGCCGGGGATTTCAGATGATCCCCTAACAAATTCACCCGTATTAACAAGAAGTGTTGCAATCTTATCTAAATAGAGTGCGCTGATATAGTGTGTTTCTTTTGGTTCTAATTTCATATTTTATTATTCGTCGTCTAGGTTTAGTTTATCAATATTTCCAAGGAATTCTTCAATTTCTGACATGGCTTTATGGGCATGATTGGCGCTAATTAATTTAGCTACAGTACTAACTAACGCTAATGCTTTGGGACCGTCAAGTCCAAAAACTTGTGCATAGTCATGTACAGTTAGTGCTTGAGCAAGAGCTAGTTTGTAAATAACTGACCAGTCTTCTCCAAATTTTGCTTGGAGACTATTCATGATTTCATCGTGTGTTTCTTTCATTTTATGTGTGTATAATATTTATATGTTAAATTTTAGTGAATCGTTTTCAAAGCATCCTTATTACATTATACCGGTGTATACTTTAGCTTTAGATTTTGATGATTATTCTTATATAGTAAAACTATATGGCGAAAGACATGCTTTTGATTTAATTAAAACATCTAGAGAATATAAAAAATTTTTCAATGGATTAAATCAAATTAACATGTGGCCATTAATTGTCAATTACGATGGATATATAGAAGATACATATTTCTCTTTAGCTGCGGCTATTTCCTCCGGTTTTAAGGAAATGAGTTATTTACAACGTAAACAGCCAAGTCCTTATTTTTGCTATGATTTAAATTGGGCCAAGGAAACATTCACTAATGTAGATAAGATCCTATCAGAGTACGATAGACTCCTCAAAAAGCTCAACTAATTCATAGTCAGAATTATTGATTAATTCCTTTAATTTAGATATAGCTTCGATTTCTTTTGTGCTAATTCTACCTAGTTTACGCTTTCCATTGAAGCCAAACCTCTCTTTAATTAAGTTTTTGTCTTCTTCTTCAAGTTGATCTATTAAATTTTCCAAATTAGAATATTTAACTTTACCATCTACTTGAATAAGATTAAGGACATCTTCAGAATTATCTATTGGCTCTAACATAGACTTACGTTTGCCAAATACATTTGTTTTAGACATATAAGTCTTTAGTCTATTCATTACAGACCAATAACATAATGTAGAGATATTGCCTCTATCAGAATCATATTTATCCATAGCTTTCGCTAATGCTAATCTGCCCTCTTGTAAAAGATCATCGAAATGACTAGGATATTTGAATCTTCTCGCTATAATCTGCCTTATTAACGGAGTATTATGTTCAATAAATAAATTTTTATACTTAATATCATTGGTATTTTTATAGTTTTCAAGAAGACTTTTATTAAGATTTGCTTTCATATTACTTGGCTTTTCTAGAAATTAGTTCCAATGCAGTAATAACAACTGGTGTTGGAAGTAGATCAATATTAATCCAATCTTCTTTAAGTTCAACACCATTTTTAGCTAATCCAGCAAGAATTGATTCAAAAGAGTAGTTATTATTAGCCATCCACTCACTTAGCATTTTATGTGGAGTTGGAGACTTATTAATATTAACAATTTCGTCATTCTTAATTTCATCTTGACCAAGTATTGGAATATTTAGATATTCTCGCACAACACGAACAAAAGAGCGATTACATGCAATAGCTTCTAAGAATGGAACAAAGTTTGCATCAACATTCTCGACGCTCGCATTTGCGATAGTAGAATATTTAACTTCAAGATAATCTGTTTCATAATTAGGCATCCACTTGATAGTGCATTTTATAGCTACTGTGCCAAGATCCCTAGAAACGACTTCGTAATCAACTTTCTTGATTCCGCGAATTCTAGCTAATTCTCTAAATCCAAGTAGCTTAATTAGCTTTTTATCTTCAGTGGCATTTGCGAGAAGCTTTTCCTGTTCTTCTTGATTTAATGCTAATACATCTACGCCTTCTTTAGCGTAGGCATATTTATTAAGCACAACGTGCTTTGGATTGACCATTGCTCTCCAATCAATAAATCCATATTCATCAAATACATAAGTAAGATTCTCAAGTAGTCCATCTTTATTTCTAATTGTCTTTCTATAAAAAAGAGGATCCATAATGACTGTATTAGTAGGACTCTCTTGTACTACTTCCTGTTGAATTTGCACGGTTTCTTGTGAAACTGGCTCTTCTATAAAATCAGGAATTGCTTCTGCGCTAATAGTTTTCTTTCTGCTCATATTAGTCTGTGGCTACGCTTAGTTCTAGAACTCTTTTTACGTCCGCGAATGTAGTCTTAGGATCGTTATTGAACGCTGCAATTGTCATAATCTTGCCAGTATGCTTATAAATAGCTGACTTGAGCTTATGTACAACATTATCTCTAGATTGAGAGTATGCGGGATAGAAAACAGAAATAGCCCCATATAGACTCATCTTTTCAGCGACTTGGAGAAAGTCTAATTCATCATTCGGATATTTCACGGTTAATGAGACTTCTTTGCCATTCTTGTCAAGAATATTCGCATTCTGACACCATTTCTTTTCGAGTTTAAAATAATTTAGTAATTTCATTTCACGTAATATATTGATATTTTATATTTAGTCAAGGCTTTTTTTGAAAAAATAATAGCTTTCGCAAGAATCTAGGAAATCTAAGCTATTGATTGCTTCACCAATTTTGTTTTGATTCGGCTGGAATGGTATATTATTTTTATAATGATAGACGCTAGGATAAGATGTAATAGGATTACTATTGGACGATTCTGTTTTGGCGACACCAATGAATAATCTGTTAGTCTTAAAAAGTAAGTCTGAGTTAATCTTACTAGTATCGAATAGAGCTTTCTTATGTACTTGATTGTAGTCAAATAAATCTAATTTAATATTAGCTAATTCTTCTCCTTCTAATTGTGATATCAATACATAATGAATACCAGAGGAATGTATTTGCCTTATAAATTCTTTGCTATAATCTGATTTAATGATATAATATATAAACGCAATATTCTTTTTGAACGAATGAATTAAATTCATTGGAATTGGCTTATCTGTAATTATCCCAGCAGAATAATACATTAAAGCTTGTCCTAGGGCATTCAAATTTAAGTCAATATCACAGCGCAATACAACCTTCATATTTTTGAAAATATTTGGTTGAACTGGGAAATTAGGAATAATGTCCACTTGGCTTATGCTATAATCTTCACCAATATAATGGGTTTCTATATTAATATTAGATTTTAATCCTAGGCTATTTAATATAGTTTGAGCAATTTCTTCTGGCTTATTATTATTGACATATTTTTTACCAACGCCATAATTATGGCGAGAATTATCTGGCTTGCCGTCAAAGAACTTACAATCACCTAGGTAATATGGCAATGTACTATTAATAGGTGATGCACCATACACACCAATTAATGGTACTTGAAAAGATCCAGCTACATGATTCCAAATATAATCATTGCCAATGTGAAGGTGGGAATTTTGAATAACAAAACAAGACTGTCGGAAATTAGTTTTTCCCCTTAAATCTATTGTATTACTTAACGGAGTATCAGATTCAAAACCTACTTGAACGATTTCAAAACCATTTTCTTTTAATTGATTGATAATTAAGTCAATTACATCATGATAATAATCATAGGACTTATTATTATTATCGGCCCCATTGGAAATGGTTATATATTTATTTGGAGTTGGATAGAATACGGTAGGAAATTTATGCGGAGATTCTGGCAACTGCACTCCACATGAATTAGCATATGCTGTTAATACTTTAGGCATATTATATTTTAGGTGTTAAAGTTTGGTTTAAGATTTGGAGAGTATCTTCATCTAATCCATTGTGATAATATGATATTAATCTTTGAGTAGTAATATATGGTTGAAAAGCAATATCTACGTACCCCTTGTTATCTCCATATCCTTCTAAAGTAGTAAAATCATCCATCCACATTTCATATGGAATCAATCTCTTTAAATATGGTAAATGTTGAAAAATAGGAAAGTTTACTGGTTTGGTAGCAATATAAAAGTCATACTCTGGGTATTGCTTATGTAATATATCCAATAGTGTTAAACTAATATAGCAATCTGTAAAGTTTTCTGGCATTACATATAATAGTCTCTTGTGACCATTATCAATAAAATACTTAGAAAAGTCATGAGACTTTTTATTGTTTAATAATGCCTTACCATATTTAATAAAGTCGCTATATACACTTTCATGAGTATTGCCTTTATATAGACTATCCATGATATTGATAAAATCTTCCGATCTTTCGTTAATATCAGTTGCTAAAATGTTTTTGTATAAATCAATCACAAATTCCTTATGATCTTCTATATCAGGAATTGGATAGTCAACATTAATATTAGAATGGATATTAAAGTTATATTCTACGTTTGGTAGATTATCAATGAACTCTTCTAGCTTTTTGACATACACATCGGGATTGAAATTATCAGTAGCCCATTGGCGCATTTTGTTGCCTACTTCTTTGCGGCCATCTTTACCCATAGAGTAGTAATGCTCAAAGGACTTTACAATGGAGTCAACAGACGGCTGACATTTTAAGAAGTTGCTGCTTCTTTCTCTATAATAACTAAGATCAAAGGCAAATACATCTGGATTGTTAGTGTATGTTTCGCCACAGGAATAAGGACAGGTGGCGATTGGTAGCCCAGCTAAACAAGCTTCTAGGATTGGCATTTCAAAGCCGCCAGAAGTCATTGGATGGCAATAAAAGTCCATCATATTATAAACTATATTAAGCTCAGACTCTGTTATACCTTTATTAACGCTAGGATTATTTACGCTCTTTTCGGTACCGCATGATTGACAGTTTTCTTGTTGTCCAGAGTATGATTTAATAGTAATTCTATTACATTTATAGCAAAGATAAGTAGTAACTATATCTTCATTATCAAGTTTATTTTGCCTAATTAACTGTGGTATATTCCAACCTTCTGATTCATCCCAGAAAGTGTGAAGTAATAGCTTTGCCTTAAAGTTTGGGTTTACTTTAAGTTGTTCTTCTTTGAAAATTTTAAAAGCGTCAATTAATGAACCAACTAATTTACGAAGTTGATTTCTAAAGACAAACCCAATAATAAATGTATCTTCATCTAAACCTAATATTTGTCTATATTTTGTACGGGTGTCAGGATCTAATGGAAAGAATGGATCTTGGTCAATAATAGCGGGCCATGTTTCTACATGGGTAAAACCTTGTGCATGTAAATCCTTTCGTGCGAAATCAGCTTTAACCCAAAGATTTTTGGTATGTTTGGCTGCATCTGCCATTAATTCATGGGTTGGCAAGGAATCCACCGGACTCCATATTATGGAATGTATCTTTTTGAACCATGGCTTATGCCAGTAGCCATTGACACCCCAAATATCTTCAACAAAAATTGCTACGTCTGGTTTTTCTAGTTCTATGATCTTATCAATATAATAATGACCATAACCGATTAATCTTTCTTTTAGATTATCTCCAGAACAAATGTTCTTATATTCTTCATTACTGTCTGGGATCGCTCCATAACATTTCCATGGAACTGATTTACATACTGGGTCATTGTGTTTAATTGGCGCACTAGCATATTCAACTAAATCATATTTACCAGTTTTAAATAAGCGAGTTAATATAGCTTTACTATGTCTACCAAATCCTGTTGAAAACTTACTAAAATTACTATTAAAAAGAATTTTCTTTTTCATTCAAATAAAATAAAATTTGCAATATTATTGCAATAAATAGAAATACAGGTGCCTATGCGGCAGCACAGGGGAATACTACCGCATAGGCATTATTGATCAGAAAGGAATATCCTGATCTTCTTCGTCGGAAGGAACTTCTACCTTGGCCGCTTTCTTTGCCTTTACTTGGGCTTCAGATTGAGCTGGCTTGCTTTGGGCTTTGCTAGTGTCAAAAGACATAGCGTTAATGTTTTCAATGAAGAATTGATCTACTTCATAATAGTCTCTTTCAATTTTTCCGCGAATCTTAACTTCACTTGGAACTGGGATTTCTTCCTTAGTATATTTACCCTTAACCACTTCATCATTTTGACGAAGAGTAAGAACCTCATAACCACGATCATCTTCCCAGAAGGAGACTTGGATGTTGTTTGGATCTGTTAGACTTAGAAGTCTATTCATAAGACCTCTTGTTGAAATCTTGAAAGTAAATGAAGCTAGATAAGTTTCATCACCGTCTGCTACATATAGGTCAAGTAGATTTAGGTTATTAATAACCTTGCCATCTTTTTTGATTTCCTTAACCCTAGCGACTACTTTCTTAATATTTCCAGAAAAGCGATCTACAGTTTCATTTCGATTAACCCATTGACCATTTACCTTTTCGCTGATTACAAAATGTGGTTTTGTTTTATTGCCTTCCGCGTCTTTGGTTTTTGGTGTTAGAATGATTAACTTGCCGTCTACATTATTTGTATTTCCTAATGCCATATATTCTTTTTATTTTAGTTGTTTAGTTGTTTGATCTTTCTTTATTATACACGATTAGCTATTTATTTCTTTCTTTAATTCCCTAGAATTGAAGAAAATTTTAGTATTTTGTACTTCCATTTTATCAATCCAGATAATGTCTGGCCCCTTTGAACCTTGGATATAAATAATATCTTCTTCTTCTGGTTCTGGACATAATTCTAGATAGTTAGCTAATCTTTCCTTCATTATCATACCTTGATATGTACCAGTTTCATCTCCGATGGATAACTTCATATAAGGATTGGATTTAGCTTTGCTAATACCCTTAATTACATCATCGACCGTAGCTACTATCTCTATCTTACTCTTTTCTGGTAAATCTTCAAGTTCTTTTATTTGAATTAATCTTGGATTCTCTTTTAAAAATAAATCTCTTAATTCAACAGAAAATGAATAGCCAAGTAAAGTCTTTTCATACATGTAAGCAGCAAAGTCTGGGTATTTGCTATTCTTAGAATACATAGTCATATATTGCTGTGTATTTTTACGAATAGTATTTAATCTACTTTCCTTACCTATTGCTTTGCCATTTGTATCTTTCCACTCAGTGTAACATTTGAGCATCTTTATTAAATTAAAGTCGTAAGCTTTACCATTTAATAAACAATAGTCTCTTTCTTTATCATTTAGCTGTGACCAAATCTGAGCTTCTAGAACCATCAATGATCTATTCTCTGATATTGAATTAAGCATACCAGATTGAATAATAGCCGCTAACTTTGGCAATGATAACTTTGTATTTTTAGCTGTTTGAAAGACTTCAAATTTATTTGAGTGTTCATGATCTAAAAATATCTTTAAGCCATTGATTGCTTTATCAGCGATACCTTTTATAGCAGAAAATGCATATCGAATATTATTACCTTCAATTTCAAAATTTTCTTTTGAATGTAAGATGTCGGGCCTTAGTAGTTCAATTCCAAAATATTTTAATTCCCTTTCAATTTTAGAGAATCTACTTGTAAAGTCTCCTTTATTGGCAGCTATATTAAGCGATTCAACAAAAAATTCTTTAGGATAATTAAATTTATAATATACAGTTAGAGCAGATACAACGCTGTACGAAATGCTGTGACTCATATTGAACGAATAATCCGCACTCGCTAAAGCGATCTTCCATAATTCTTCAGCGGCTTGTTTCGGGATATTATTAGAAGCGGCCTTATCATGAATTTTGCTTTCCCATTCTTTAATTTCATCGGTTTTCTTTTTACCAACAATACGGCGAATATCATCAGCTTCTCTTAATGAGAAACCTATCTTAACAAACATAGCCATCAATTGTTCTTGATATAAACATATTCCACCAGTGGATTTTAAAATATCATCGAATAAAGGATGGATACTTGTATAGTTTGAATAGTTTACATAATCAGCGTAATTATCAATGAACGATAATGCGCCGGGACGACATATAGCTAAAACACCAGAAAGGTGATTGATGTTCTTCGGCTTAATCTTTGCTAAACCTCTAATAGCTGCATCTCCACTAATTTGAAATAAGTCATATGGTAGAGATAGTGACTGTAGATATTTATAAATAGTTTCAAAATCATCTAGATCAATGGATTCGATTGATTTGCCAGTTCTCTTTGCAACATTGTGAATTAGATTGATAGATGAAACGCCAAGTAAGTCCATTTTGATCGCTATGTCTTGAGCGACATACATATCATAAGAAGAGACTTTTTCATAGTTGCCGCCATCCTCAGACGCTCCCCATTGGCATGGAATTACTTTGTTAAGTTTATCATATGTCAAGAGATATGCTGAAGCGTGAGATCCAAATGATTTAATACCATCATAAAGCCTTTTAGCGATTTTAAATACCCTAGGATGAGCATCCGCAAATTTACGAAAGTCCTCGACTTCCTCATAAGACTTTTGCAAAGAAAAGTTTTTACCAAACAAAGATGGAATATATCCAGACACAATCTTTGATTCTGATTCAGAAGCACCTTCGGCAATCTTGAAACACTCTTTGATAACTATTTTAGAACTCAATGTTTGAACTGTACATAGTTTAACAAAGTTACCATCATATTTATGACTAACATAGTCAATAATTTTCTGACGATCTTCATCACCAAAGTCTAGATCAATATCTGGCAAGCTACCTGTAAGATACTTAATACCATCTACTTCTTTTGACTGGGCGCGGCTTAATGATATAAATCGCTCAAAATATAAATTGTATTTAATTGGATCAATATCTGTTATACCAATGAGATAGTTTACTAAGCTGCCCGCTGCGGATCCTCGTCCAGGACCAATAGAAATATTGTTTTTTCTAGCATAATAGCAAACATCCCATACTAAAAGTATGTAATCAATAAATCCAGTTTTCTCCAGGCAGTCGAGTTCATATTTAACTCGATCTCCATATTCTTTTATCTTATCTTTATTAATTAAACCTTTGGCTACTTTAAATTTAAATCCTTCTCTAGCCAAGTTGGTAAGAATTTCTTTATTGTTATTTTTATCAACAGTAAAATTAAAATCATTATAAGCTGACTCTGGATATTCAAACTTAGGAAGTCTGACTCCGTGAATATTTAGTGCTAGTGGTTTAAACATTTTAATTATATTGTAGCATCATCTGTTTATCAATGGATTGGAAATAATCAAAAATACTATCGTATTTAGTAAATCCAAATATAAATGACTTTGGTCGTTTAGACTGAACTGAATTAATTATCTCATTATCAGATGAATTATTATCTTCTAAAAAGATAACTTGATTTTTATTATTTTCCAAAATATCAACCGCTATAATCATACCTCTATTTTATAAATTTGTTTTTTAAAAATTTCATCAGTTAATTCAACATCATACAATGCAGAAACGTGATGCTTAGTCTCGTCATATGGAACTTCATACTCTGAGGCTAAAAACTTTAAATTTGTTTTCAAACCTCTCTCTTTATAGTTATAAAGTTTGTAGTTAAACGCAGCCCACTCTTTAGTTCCAACCTCTGGTAATTTAGACTCTAAAACTTTAGCCTTGTGAAGATTTTGAACGCAGATTAATCTTTCTAGATATGAATAGTCTGTTAGCTCTAAATTAAGCATTCTCTGCCAAAGATTATGTAAATAAACATCAAAGCCATGCGGATTTGCAGCTAACAATAGGAAATCTTTGTTGTATAAATATAAATTAAACTTTTCTAAAATAAGAGAAGGATCTTTCGCTTTTTGAAGATATTTATTTTTATCAAAGCCGGTTATTCTTGCGGCATCCTCTGACATAATTTCCTCATAATCTTCCCAAAAGATCCAATCCTCAATTGCTTCGACTACTTTATTATTCCTAATAATTAACCAGCCCAACTGCCATGGTCTATTAATTTCGTGCGAACCTAGATTTAGATTGAATGTTTCAAAGTCAAATACAATCCTATCATTTTTTTCAAATCTTAATAACTTACGCATATTAAAGGGCTTCTAAACAAAATTCGTTAGATCCACAGTGATCTAGATTTGGTTTTTCTAAAGTATTACCTGATCCAAAAGATTTTCTTTCCATTAGTTTGCGGACTTGCCAAGCTAAGAAATCATCTTTCTTTTCATACAAGATAGTTTTTGTTTCCCAGGTTTCATAGTTCATCAATTCAGCAAATTTCTTAGCATTATCTCTTACCAAGTAATCAAACGGTAGTCCATTTTCCTCTAGGAATACGATAGGCCTTATGTTGCCAAACGATGGAATTGAATTACTAAATGTCAATAGATTTTTAAATAAAAAGCTATCATAAAATGGGATAGCTATCACGAAATCCTCATGAAAATTATCTTTCAAAATATTATAATCTATCCTGGGAACTAATTCATGAGCATAATTGACATGAGCTAATGTAGAAAGATTAATCAAACTCTCATATGAATTTCCAGTAGCGAAAATTATATTTTTATGAATTGTTGAATTGTCTAAAGATACATCATTTACAAAATTTAAAGATAAACCAAAGTTCATCTTTATATCAAATTTAGATAATGCTTTATGAATGCCAATGATACTACTAATAGAATCTTCGACTATAAAACACTCTTTGATATTGTATTTTTGACAGAGATGTTCTAAATACGGAGGACCGTCTTCATAAATAGATCCTTCGGCACCATATTGAATAATAGATTTGCCAATAGAATTGGTAGTTTTAAATAAGGGAATTGTTTTCATATTAATTATATGGCAGCCGCTGCTAGAATCGAACTAACAAATCCTGAGCCAAATTCAGGTGTTTTACCATTAAACTAAACGGCTTAGATTAATTTAATGATTAAAGTTATAAAATTCACTTATAAACAATAACCATCTCTTCTACTGGAAGAACCTCTTTAAAAATTGCCTCGTCTTCGTATTCGTATGGTTGCTCATCTTGTAGTTCAGTTGCTCCCTCTGAATAGCAAGATTTAAAAAATTTACCATCAGACAATCTTTGGACAACAATACTATATCTTATCGACCATCTTGAAATTTCTATAATTTGCTTTTCAATAGTTACAAAATTTTTATTTAAATCAAATATTATATCTTGGGCATCTTCTATAGTAAATTTTAATATTTCTTTATCCATTTTTTATATTTATTGTTTATTATTCCATAGACGGTGAAATTTAGGACAACCTGAATACTCCATCTGTACTATAGTATACCCCTTATCAAGGTATTTGTCAAGGTCTTTTTTAGATTTTGATGTGCTAATAATTTTACCATCATTATCTTTAGCCGCGAAATAAATATAAGGATACTTATATTCACATGTCCAAGCATCTGAGCCATCCTTCTTTCTATCTCCGAGTTTTTTGCCACATAGCCACATTCTTTCCCTATCATTATAAGCAAAGTCGGACATAGCTTTTTCAATGTTAAAATCAATTAGATGCTTAGAGATATATTTGAGATATTCCTCGAAACCATTTAATAAACTAGGATTAACATTGGCTTTTTGAGATGGCGCTTTTTTGAACTTCAAGAATAGGAATTCCACTTCTGGCATCAATGCTGGGTGTTGCTTAGTTTGTATTAAAGCATACATTAGTGCTTGAATACTAGCTTCGATTTCCTCTTGGGTAAATTTCGCTTTAGATGTTTTATAATCAACAATTTTTACCTTATCTTTATAAATAGCTTTTTTATCAATAAAGCCGCCGATCCAGTAGTCTTCTGTTTTATAGTTAAACTCTTCTTCTGCAAAGACTTGTTCAGCCCCTTCGCAGTAGAAGTCAAACTTTAAAGCTGTAAGAATAAAATCTTTTATTAGTTTAATATTCTCATCGCTTGCTACTTCTAGTTTTTTAGCATGTATATATGCTAATCTTTTAATAGATGGAATACAAAATGGGTCTTCTAGTGAAAGAATCTTTTCAACATATGGCTTTCTATCTGGTCTTAACAGACACTCTAATATAGGGTGTACCGTATTACCTCTGTTAGCACCGTCGTTTCCTTTTGATGGTAATTTAAGGATATAATTACACCAATATTTCCAGCTACAAGACAATAATGTCTTAATTCTACTTGCGCTTAATTTTACCATTAGATAGTATAGTTTATTTTTTTAGAAAGTCAACCGTTCTTTTAAACTTACAAAAATCTAAAGTCATACTTTTAAGATATAAACTCTTGACTCTTTGTTAAATTCTTCGTTCAACGACGGGCTAACCAAATTTGCATTTGATGAACTCCCATCTCCAGAAGCGTTAATTCGGGAAGAACTTTCCCTATAAATTTGTTTTAGATTCAAACTCGCATTTAAATCTCTGTCTATTTTCATATCACATACCTTACATTCAAATATTCTATCTGTCAACTTTAAATCTGAATTTTTCCATCCACAACAGCTACAAGTCTTACTAGAAGCGAAAAAGGTATCGGCAAAGATAACTTTTCTTCCATTCCACTTTGCTTTGTATTCTATTTGACGACGAAATTCGTGAAGTCCAACATCACTGATAGCTTGTGCCAAACAATGATTTTTCATCATATTACTCACTTTCAAATCTTCCAAAACTATAACTTGGTTTTCGTCTATAATTTTTGAAGTGATTTTGTGCAAGCAATCTTTACGAATATTTGATATATGATAATGTAATTTTGCTAATTTTTGTTTTGCTTTTCCATAGTTTTTACTGCCCTTTTTCTTTCTTGATAATTGTTTTTGTTTACGTTTTAATCTTTTGAGATTCTTCTTTAGTGCCTTTGGATTTTCGTAGGTTGTTCCGTCCGAGCAAGTAGCCAAAGTCTTAATGCCTAAATCAATCCCTATGACCTCATTCTTGGCGTCAGAATGCTCTTTGTCGGGCGTTTCTACTTGAACTGACACAAACCACTTGCCCGCTCGTTTGGAGACTGTAGCGGATAGTATTTTGCAACCAGTAGGAACATAATCTTTCTCTGCTAATTCAAGTTTACCGATTCGTGGCAATTTGATACAATCAGATTCTACGGAAATCGCGCCATCTAATCTAAATGATTGTTTTTCGTTTTTCTTAGATTTGAATTTAGGAAACCCCTTTTTACCTTTAACTTTTTTCTTACAACGAGTGAAGAAATTTTGAAATGCTTTATCGCAATCCCTAAGAGCATTTTGTGGTGATGTCTTACTTGAATTATACATCCAAGGAACGTCAGATTGCTTTAGCTTGTTTAATTCTCTATGGAGTTCAATCGCATTCGGAATTTTTTCTTTCTTATCAAACGATTCTTTCTTTTTAGCTAAAGCCCAATTATACGCCCACCTAGCACAACCAATATGCTGTAATAACAAGGTTTGTTGCTTGTTATTAGCATCTAACTGAACTTTGTAGGCGCGGAGAATCATTTTAGTCTTTCCAAACAAATATCGTAATATTCTTTTTCTTTTTCTATCCCGATAAATTGCCGATTGAGATTTTTGGCGGCGACTAAGGTTGACCCCGAACCAGCACAGTTATCCAAAACCAAATCTCCTTCATCGGTATATGTTTTGATTAGGTATTCGCAAATAGACACGGGTTTCTGAGTGGGATGTAGTCCATTTTCTGATTTAAAATCTAAAATAGTCGTGGGGTAGCCCTCTGCCTTACATTTATAACCGTCTTTATGTTGTGATTGGCTATCTCTATGATATTTTAGTTCAGATGTGTTGGGGTTTTGCTTAACTATCGTTGTTCCCTCTCTGATTCCTTGGGGATTGTAAGGAACCCTTTTGTCTTTGGCTTGAGATACATGCCCAACTACTCCATTAGAAAATACGCAAATATCTTCGCAAATTTTCAATGGCATGTTTGGGGCATGAGGGAAATTAGAAGCTTTAGATTTTTTCCAAATCCAAGAGTATTTATATTTTGAGATATTGGAGTATATTAATTTCGTCGTGAATGGTTGCATTCCAAATAAAATTATAGCTCCATTTTTAGAAATAACTCGATTATAAGATTCCCATAATAAATTCAAGTCAATAATAGAATCCCACTTACAAGCGGTTGTTCCATACGGTAAATCGCACAAAATCATATCCACTGATTTATCAGGAATGTTCTTCATTAGTTCCAAGCAGTCTCCTAACCAAATTTCTTGCTTCATTCCGATTCCTCCTTTTCTTTCTTTTTACGATTCTGTGAGCTTCTGCGCCCATAAATTTTAGCTGAAAACGATGCCATCAAAGATAAAATATCTTCGACAAGTTCATTCTCGAAACTCTTGCTCATTACCTCTTCAACTTTCTCAATTCTAACGCCATAGGAATTAAAATACGAAAGAAGATAATTAAAGCAAAATCTCGATAATCTATCTTTGTGTTCAATTAAAACTACATCAATTTCCTTCTTCTCAACCAATTCAAATAACTTTTGAAGTTTCTTGCGATTATCATTCATTCCTGAACCAACTTCATCGAAAACTGCAACAATAGAATAGCCTCGTTTTAATGCTTCTGTAGTCATTCTACCAACTTGTCTTTCCAAATCGCCTTTAGTCTTCTGTTCGTGTGAGCTAACGCGACAATAGATACCTACACGTTTACCGTCTGACGCTTTAACGGGTTCTACATAGATTCCTGCCAATTTTTCAATATCGGCTCTATAATAGCGTCTATGACCACCTTCTGTATGAAATGGCGTTAATTTGCCCTCGCGTTCCCAATTTCTAAGCGTTTCGTCAGAAACACCTAAAATGGATGCGGCATCACTAATTGATAGAATCTTTTTATCCATTTTTATCTATCAATCCTTTCTGTTGAAAAAGTCTGAACCATTCGTCATGGATTCGTTGAAATTCTTCGACTGTTGGAACTTCATCTAATTCAAACGGAATATCATGGATAACTCCATCATCGGTTTCAAATTCTGTTGTGGTAACTCTTGTAATCATTTTTGGCTTCATATATATTTACACTAAAAGTTTAGATTTTGGAAGAAAAAAGTGAAAATATTTTAACTTTCTTTAGATATTTTAGATTATCGGGCAACTGTTGTCAACCCTTTTTGGCAAATTTTACAACTTTCTTTAGATCGTTAATTAAATCTATTTCTTCTTGATCAACTATCTTATTATCGAAGTAAATTTTAATTATCTCTGCGATACCAGTATCATCTATCATAAAGATACATTGAGATGGTCTAGATTTTAAACCAAGTAGATCAGAATACCTATCACCACCAACAATACTTGGGCATAGAATCATTTCAAAATCTGTATGTTCTTCATACTCAAAGTGATGCTTATCATTTGTAATAAAGTACTTCTGATTAATTCCTTGTAGTAATTCTGGATGTGCTAGTAATATACCTTGAATATAAGAATTACGAGATGGGCCGCGCCTTGGTAGTTTTGATTTAATACCCTTTGGTGAGGCTCCGTGATCTAGTATAAAGAGGGAATTATTAACTTTGAATGGTAAATATCTCTTTGATGAAATATCAAAATTAATACGAGCTTCATCTTTGAAATATATTTGAAGCATCTTGGAAACAATGTAGTCTCCTAGGCTAGAGTGATTACCTGAAACTGATTTAACCGATACCTTTGGAAATATTGATAGCATATTACTAATAAATAGTACTAGTATATTAAAAGCGAAATCAATTTGATCCTCTTCGATAAATTCATATTCTAACTTAGTGCCTTTATCGGTATACCCAGTTAAAGTATGGATTATATCTCCGCCTATTGTAATAACAGCTTGCTCGAAACCTAGTTTTCTATCGTCAACTATATTAACAATTTTAGCGGCATAATCTTCCATTGCGGATATTAGATTATTAATATTCCACTTATGGCTTCTATATAGATATCTAGCGTCTGCCTTCGCTCCGACGTGAATATCGGCAACATTAATTAAAATAGATTTATTATCGGTTTTCTTTTTTAAATCTAATTTAATCTTTTCATATTTCGGTGGAGTCCATGAATCTAGAAAAATAGAAAATGGATCAAGTACCTTGGCTTGGAAGTGTCTCCATTTGATAGCATCTCGCTGAGTAATTTTCCAAGATTCTTTTTCATATTGTTGGAATATCTTATATCGCTTTTCTTCGAGAATTTGAGCTACATTTTTCTCAACTGATTCTGAAAATACTTCTTCTGCACTGAGTGGTTCCTTGCTTTTATCTAGTTTGAATATGCTTTTATATTCACTGAATACCTCTGGTGTTAATGAATACTTGCGGCAAATTTCAATAGCAGTTAAGCCGCCATCCCAGTCGCTATATGATCTACAAATAGCTCTATGCTTAGCACCATTTATTACGAGAGGTTTCGCATGATTTTTTAGATTAACAATATAAGTATCGTTCTCTTCATTATAGACATAACGATCACTGACAAATTCCAATCCATATTGATTGATATTTCCAAGATTCTTCTTTATATTATTAAATATTTCGTTAGAACGGCTTTTCTTTAAGCCTGTTTTTTCCATGAACCACTTGCGTAACTCTGATTCATTATGCTCGTCGTTTAGCCTGCTCTTTAATTCGGCTAGAATTTCTGGTGTAAGTTTTTCGCTCATAGATTATTTTTCCAATTGATAATTTGTTCTTTTGTCATTGAACCAAAGTCGTTTTCTTCTGGGAATGATATTAAAATTTTATTTGGGTTAAACCAGCTAGTTAATTTTTTATGTATTTTATTGGCCGCTTCTTGACCGGCACATTTACCATTGTCATCTGGCTGATCAAAATTCATACTAATAATTACACGGCTAGGATTTGATGAGATAGCGGTTAATAGGGTTTCTTGGCCGATTTTAGTGCCAAAACAAACTAAAACATTCCTAATACCACACTCCCATAAAGCTAACATGTCTCCGATACTTTCTACTAAAATTATTTCTTTAGCGGCCAAGATATAATCTTTATTAAAAAAGTATGGATAATCCCATGTCTTAGTATGGCCAAGATTTTTCCATTTGATAGATTTCTTATTTGTTACGTCTCTTCCTGCTAATCCTCTTAGCTCCCCACTCTTATGAAAAATTGGGAAAACATACCTATCACTCATTTTACCATAAGTGCAGTAACCACTTAGAAAGTATTTTAGAGTATCTGTCGATATGCCCTTTTTATTATAAAAATTATAAGATGGTAATAATTCTTTTATTTCTTCTTTATTAAAGAGAATTGGCATATCATGATTTATTATATTTGAAACTTTTACTTCTTCATGAGTTTCTTTCTCACCAATTATTTCTAAAGCTTCTTTATAGCTAACATTTTTGCTCATCGCTACTAATTTATAAAATGGGCCAGATTCACCAGTTTTAAAATCAGTATACCATCCAGTTTTTTTATTAACAGATAATACAGAATCATTTCCACTATTACGATATAAAGGTTTCATACGATAATAACCATTTGTTTCGCAATGAATTCTATATCCCATGGATACTAAAAAATCTTTAATATTAAAAATTAACTCCGTCATATAAATTATCTTCTTCCATTTCTAATTGACCAGCCTTAGCAGATAATACATCTTCATAAGTTCCGCTCTCGCTAACTTTGAAATTATTAAAGTCAAAATTAATATAATTCTGTCTCCATTCAATT
>ERZ869925.647-NODE-647-length-22383-cov-4.680043_pt1 | contig 22383 bp, 40 predicted proteins | sample MGYA00579311_ERZ869925 | MGnify/ENA primary metagenome ERZ869925 (study PRJEB32216, sample SAMN09231817) | wastewater metagenome | place: USA: Maryland | collected 2016-07-30 | study: EMG produced TPA metagenomics assembly of the PRJNA472060 data set (Reclaimed...
TCAACCGCGTGGCGTTCGCATCCGTTGCGCAGATCAAAGCCCTTGCAAAGTCTAAGACCGAGCCCGGCCTTGATGCGATGATGGCAAAGATCTTTCAGATAGCGATCGAGCGCGGTGATCAGTGGCGTGCCGAGTTTTTGCTCAACCGTATGATCGGCCGCGTACGTGAAGCACCACCTCTTGAGCTCCCGCCGGCGCGAGATGTAGGCCCGCTTGAAAAAAAGTCTTTCACTGATTTTTGTGTCGCCGCCGGCTACCCGGCACCTTTCCCGAAGCAACTCGAGATGCTCGACTTCGGCTTCAACCACACCGAAACCCGGCTTTTGCTGGGATCTCGCAACTACGGGAAAACCGACTACCTCACGATCTTAGGCGCCGCGTACAAAGTGTATCTCGATCCGAACTACACGATCTTGATCCTCACGAAAGAAGAGAAGAGGGCAAAGTCGATCGTGAAAGAGATCTCCGAGGCCTTGAAAAAAAATGGTGTAGAGCTCGACATCGATCGATCACTCGAGATCAAAGTCGTGGGACTCATCGGCAAAGACTACTCGATTGAGGGCCTTTCGATCCGTTCAGGGCTCCGCGGCCGTCACCCCGACATGATCATCATGGATGATCCCGTGACCGAAGAGGATGTTTCGCCGGCCACGCGCGCGCAGGTGCAACGAAAGTACAACGAGGCCCACAAACTTTGCTCCAACATTCTGGTGATCGGGCAACCCGCGCATGCACAAGATCTCTATGCGAAACTTCGAAACATGATCCTAAAGCTTGAGGTCCCATGGGGATCGATCCCCGAGCTCGACCACGATCTCGAAGCGCAACTCGCGGCCGGCGTCGATGAGAAGTCTATCTCGGCAAGCTACCACCTCAAGATCTTGTCCGACGGTGCAATGCCCTTCGAGAAGATCAACTACATGGACAAGTATCCAGTCGGGCCGTCCGTTGCGTGGTTAGATCCGAGCCACAAAGGAAAGGACACTTCGGCACTCACGATCGTGAGACAACACTTTCAAGGGATGGCCGTCGTTGGCTTTGCGAAACACCGGGCATGGAATCACTGGCATGATGAGATCGTGCCGAAGCTGATCGCTTTTCAGGTCAAACGTCTTGCCATCGAGTGCAACGGTCTGGGTGATCAACCCGTGATCATGATGCGTCAACTCTTGAAAGACAAGGGCATCGGGGTGATCGGCATCGACTCAACCAACAACAAGCACGCCGACATTATGGCCGCCGGCACTTATGCCCACTTGCTTCACTTGAGCAAAGAGTCCGACCGTGCCTACACTGATCAAGTGATCCAATACGAGTATGGAGCCGAGCCCGACGACGCGCCGGACTCACTTGCCCGATGCCTACGATGGCTCGGTTTGATTCGATGATGGGGGGAGCATGAGACTTTGGTTTTTGGCCTTCGTGATGATCGGTGTCCTTTTCGCGTGCGTTGAAACGGCGCGCGCCGATGCTCAAACCGATGAGATCTGTGAGATGGCAAAGCGTGCGTACGAGAGCGTTGTCGAGATGAGACTGGTGCCTTCGGACTTTCCGGTGGTCAACATCTGCAAAGAAAAAGAAGTCAACGTTATCCAAGGTGACCAGGTGATCAAAGTTGATTGCAGGCCTTTTTGCAAAAAGCGGGGTTTCAAGTGAAGATGCGTTTGTTGTTTCCAGCACTCGCAGCTTTCGCCGGCACGATGGGAGGTGTTCACATGTTCGACGTGGGACCTACCGATGCAACCGGTTTTCAACCCGAGCCTAAGCCAAAAAACAAACTCAACCTCACCGATCAAGAGCGCGAGCTCATGGCTTCGATGAGTCCGAAAGAAAAGAAAATCTTTTTAAAAAACAGGGGTGCATAGATGGGACTTGCCGAACTTTTCAGTTTTTTAGGTGGATCAAGTAGCGGTGACGATACGTTGCCCGAGATCTTTCCGTTGTCGTGTAGCAAAAACGCGTTCGTTGAGATCGACGTGCGCGCGATCTACAAAAAGATCCTCACCGACGTGGTGGAGCGCACCCAAGGATTGAAAGACGATGATCAGGCTTTGCTTTGGGACAACTGTCTCATGAGTGAGAGCAAAGACGGGTTAATCACCTTGCTCGCCAAAGCGATGGCCTCCCGCAAAGAGATCTTCATCGTGCTCGACAAGTCGGTCGGCGTGATCCGCAAAGCAACATCCGATGAAGAGACACAGATCCGCAACGACTATAAAAGCAAAGCCTCGAGCTCGGTCGGCACCTACATCTCTTTCAAAGAGTTTGAAGTCACCGACATGATCACGGTCTACAGTGCCTTGGAATACGCGTGCGTAGGCTCACTCAACAAGTCGATGAACCTTGCCCGATCGCTGCAGGTGAAAGTCGACAAGCTTCGTGAAAGTACGGCCGCATCCGACTCGGCCGATGCAAAGGCCCAGGCAAAACGGATCGCAACGGCTCTTTCCAAAGGGCAAGATGTCTACCTCGATGCGAAAGACATCCTCGAGCTCTTGAAACCAGATCTCACCGCCACAAACTCGGCGCTCGACATGATCAATCAAAAACGATCGTTCTACCTCGGCTTGCCGGCGAGCTACATCACGGGAGCTCTTGCCAAAGGTTTGGGTGATTCAGGTGACGGCGACGCGCGCGCGATCGAACGCGGACTCAAGCCCTACTACTTCTCGATCATGAAACCGGTGCTATCGGCCGTGTTCGGTATCGAAAAGCTAACTTTCCGAAGTGAAGACTTTCAGCAACTCTCAACCGCACTTGAGGCGTTGAAAACCTTCGACATCACCAGCGACGAACATCTGGGAGCCGAAAACAAAACGGTGGTGATCAACAAACTGTTCGGCCTTGATCCCGACACGAAAGGCGACAAGCCGGAAAAGGTTGAAACGCCTCCGGTAGATCCGAACGCAACACCAGTCCCGGCCGCGGTGCCTCCGACTAGGACGCCGTAGTGTGGGCCGGCGCGAGCGCGAGCTCGAGGAAAACTTTGCGCACGTGGATCAACCGCGTCGAAAGTGGAGCATGTGCGATCGCAAGCGCCGATACAAGTCGAGCAAAGCTTCACGGGTTGCGGCTCGACATGGACAACGAAAGTACGAGTGCCCGTATTGTGGGCACTGGCATCTAACCAAGAGGGGGAGGGGCGGTTGAAGCAAGACCATAGTCTAAATTTTCAGCAACCCTACAACGACGCCGATCACGATGAGCCGTTGAGTTGCGACTCGTGCGGTTGGGTGATCAAGCCCGATGAAGTGCATGCAGTCACGAAAGACGGCGATGTACTTTGTGAGCACTGTCTTGACCAGGGCCGATCACCGAAAGAGCTACAATGAGCATCGTTTACGATCCAAAGAAGTTGCTCAAAAAGATCGCACCCGAAGCCAAGGTGAAACGCCTACTTGGAAAGAATGTTTCACTTAAGAAAACCGCGCTAAGCTTCGTCGACAACATAGATTTTTTAAATAAGAAGCGAGTGACCGAAGTCGCGCTAAAGACCGTTAAGGGATACAAGTCTAGGATCAAGGCCGACAAGTCGATCAAGTCGGACATCGTTGACGATCCCGCGCAGTTGATCCAGCGTGTTCAAAACGAAGTTGTTTTGCAGATCGGATCCGAGATCAAAAAACAATACGAGGGGGAGTTCTATATATGGCTCCCGTCGGATGCCGAAGAGCCGGATCCCGAGCACCAGTTGAACTACGGAAAGAAGTTCGAGATCGGTGTAGGGGAGATGCCCGGAGAGCGATACGGTTGCCGGTGTGGCATGGAGATTTTAGTTCAACAAACCGAGCTCGAGCTCGGCTAACAAAAAGGGGTAACTACGCATGAGATCTCAATTTTTCGGAAACCGGATCCTTTCGATCCGAAACGCCGATCCATTTTTCACCAGGCACTTCATGTGCCCGCCGCCGGAGATCAGTCAAGATGAGCTCGACAAGTTCAAAGCCCTCGAGACTGGATCAAAGGCCACGGCCGCCGAACTTGCTCAAGCAAAGGCCGAGCTCGAAAAGCTGAAAGGCACCGGCAACCCCAACCCGAAACCCGACGACGACGACCTGCAGAAAAAGGCCGCGAAAGAGCGCGAGGAAAAGGACAAGCGCAACTCCGACTCGAAGCGCCTCGAAGCGGCCCTCAAGTTTTCGATGGGATCCGCGGACTGGCTCAAAAACAACTCGACTCTCTTGCCGAAAAACATCGAGGGCATCTTCACGGCCGCCGAAAAAGAGAAGTACGAGAACGCGATCGAAAAAGACTCGGCCATCAAAGCCGGCATCATCAAAGAGTTCTTTGGCGTACAGGCTAACGTCGATGCGTTGACGACTGGCCCAAAGTCAGCACTTGAAGATTTTTTGAAACTCACGAAGAATAAACAGGAAGAAACAGCGCAACATATTTGGGAGACTGTTTTCGAGCCGGCCTTTGCGACTTTGAAAGCGGTGACCAAAGCGCAGCAACTGAACAATGGTCACAAAAATCAATCCGACGGTGAAAAGGCTCTTGCCGAACGGATGATGAAGATGAGCAAAAAACATTACCTGGGGGAAAAAGAAAATGGGACATAGTGCAACGACGATCTACATGGGATCTCACGGATCCAACATCATCGAGTCGTACAACAAGAGCGGCGATCCCGCGACTTTTCTCGCTGGGCTTTGCGTCCACCTGAAAAGTGACGACACGTTGTCGTTGGCTTCGGCCGACGGTAGCAAGCTGGGCATCTCGCTCGGTCGTTCGTTGTCCGATACAAAACGGACCTCGATCGCATGCCGTGGCACGAAGATCCCGATCTTGCTCGCCAACGGTTTCACCCCCACGATCGGCGCGCAGGTGCAGATCTCGACGACCACGGGCAAAGCCGTGAGCTCGGGCACCGCGGTCAACGCGTACTACCGCACCAGCACTCTCACCGCGTACGACGAAGATGGCGTCGCGATCTCCGACGGTGCTGCATTGATCGACTTCCCGGGCGGTTTATAAGATGGGTCACGACTCAAACCGATGTGCTCTTGCAGGCACGGGGAGCTCGACAAGTGAGCTCGAAAGTTTTGCAGTCGATCCGGCGAACTTTCCCGCCGGCCTTTGCGTGAGTATGGCTTCGACGGGACTGCCGTCGTTGCTCAAGTCCGCGGGCATGCGTATGGGAGTGTCGAAAGGCAAGCCCCTCGCAGATCATAGCCAAACGGCGATCTTGAGAACCGGCCTCCGAGTGCCGGTTAAGGCCGCGATGAAACGCGCAACGGGTGTCGTCACGATCTCATCGTACGCCAACCTGGTGTCCGGCACCGACGATGCTCTCGATGTCGCCGGCGTTTCGTTCGTTGCTCAAGCGGGTGCAGCAACTCCCGGTGATGCAACTTTCCAGGCCGCAACCAGCAACAACGCAACCGCGGTCTCTCTCGCGGCCCAGATCAACGCGCACGCAACTGCGAGCACGAAGGTCTATGCCGTCGTCACGAGTTCGGGTGTGGTGACTTTATATGCAGTCACCGCCGGCGTCGGATCTACCGGCACGGGCAACGATGTGGCCGTGGCCTACACCGACAACGACACGAACGTCGGGATCACGCTATCTGGACTTTCGGGAGGGAAACTTTCCGGCGGCTCCGACACGTACTCCGACATTGCGTACGTGACGAAGGGTGCAAAGATGTACATCAACGACGTGACTGGTGAAGCCGATATCGCGATGAGCGGTTTCAGCACGATCAGTGACGCAACCTACATGGACGCACCGAAGATCGGTATCGCCGAAGATGGCTCCGAAGTCGCCGCGGTGATCGTCGACATGACTGGTGGTCTGTGATGGCAAAGAAAAAACCGAGCGTTGTTGAAAAGATCGTCGATGCCGTCGATCATGTACTTCATCCCGAACACGCCGAAGCGGCCGCCGAAGTTGCGGCCGAAGAGGCAACCCCGGTCGACTCCGACCAGGACTTTCAAAAGCATCCAAAGTTCGATAAATTTAAAACTCTCGAGGGGGAAAACTAATAATGGGAACGAACAAGCTTGTTTTGCGTGAAGCCGATGAAGTGATGGCCGACTACAAACCGGTGTACAAACCTTTTTGGCCGGTGTTGCTCGGCAACTCGGTCTCGTATCCCGAAGAGGTCGGCAAGATCAACTTCAAACGCCTCGAAGCGATCGGTGATATCCGGGCAAAGCACTTCAACCCGAAAGACACCCACATCCACCAGATCGCGGTCACTGAAAAGACCAAGACCTTCAAAAAGTATTTTTTCGCCGCACAGTTTGTGCAGTCGATCTTGCAAGATCGCGCGCAAAACGAAGACATCGTTCGTCAAGTGCTCGACGAAAACAACAAGTACATGGATGACCTGGTCTTGTTGGGTGAAGGCTCGGCCGCGAACAACGTCGTGAACAACGGCTTGTACTGGTCTGGTGACACGAACTACTTGCTGGAGTCGAGCACCGAGCTCGCATCCACCGGTGGTCACTTGCCGGCGCTGCACGCTTCGGTTGTCGCCGAGAAGATCAAAGCGGATCCGGTTGACGGCCGCAAAGTGATCGTGTTCTACGGCTCGACCATGTTGACGAAGATCTGCGGGATCTACGACTCGAGCGTGCCTTTCCGCGATGCACTGTCTCGCGCGATCGGTGCGAACTACTCGCTCGCCGAGTTGCCCGCCGAAGTCACTCCCTCGGGAGCCAACGGCTTCATGATCCTGAACTTGGATCAGATCAAGTTGCACTACACTGCACCCCCGGTTTTAAAAGCCCAAGGTGTTGATGAGCGCAACATGGAAGTTTGGCATAACTTCTTGATGGGCTCGACGATGGTTGAAGTGTTGGCGTACAAAGGTATCATCCGCCAACCCCACACTTTCGCAGCATAAGTTGATCATGATCGCGCCGGCTCGACTCTCGCCTTTGGGTTAGCCGGCCGGCGCAAAGTTTCGTTGGAGGGACTTTGCGTAGTTTTCTAAACAGCATACTTGCATGGATCGGCACGACTTCGTTGACCGACGAAGAGTTCGACTCGATCGACCTCGAAACGGCCGCTTGGGACCAGGCGACCTACGATGCGTTGTCGGCCGTTCTAGTTGCGCGTGAAGCGGTGAGCTCCATGCAAGATCGGTTGAAGATGACTTTTCAATCCCGTGGCATCGAGATCGACGGCGATCCCGCGCGAGTCAACGCGAGCACGAATATCTTGATCGGTGACGCCCTATGAAGATCCAGCTGGACAAGCGTTTCACAAAAAAAGTGCAAGGCATGTTCGGCAAGTACTCTTTCGAGGTTGGCGTTTTGCAAGATGCTCCACACAAAGAGGCCCGCCGCGGAGAGCGCGGGAAAAAAGGCCTCGACGTGAGATCATCCTATGCCGGCGGCCCGCGTCGCAAAGTGTCTAACAAAAACTCCGGTCTTTCGATCGCCCAGGTGTCCGCTGAAAACCGAAAACGCCTCGGCTACAACTACTTGACGAAACCGTTTGAGCAAAAATCGAGCGACATCATCAAGTTCACCGACACGTTTTTCAAACTGGTTTTCGGCCGATCGCAAAAAAAGCGATGCGAGAACTTGCTGCAAGCCATCGTTAGAAACCCCCTCTTAAGAGGTGAGGTAGGCACCCAGTCGCTTCTCACGACGACGATCAAAGGGTTCTATCGGCCGATGATCGACACCGCGCAACTCTTCAAAGCGATCACCGCAAAGTGCAAGGTGGTAGGCCGTGGTTGAACAGACAACGGTCCAGTCTAGTCTCGAAGAGCTTTTTAAAAAGATCTTCGACTTTAAAGACGTTTCCTTTTCGGCTCCGGGCGAGGCCCGCGAACAGGAAAAACTCTTTGTTGAAGTTGAGATGTGTCGCACTCAGATCCTAGACAAGCGAGAGATCGCGCGCGTGCAGGGCAAGGCCTCGGTGTTCGTCAACGGCGACAAGATCCCCTTTGGATACTTTGCCCGCGCGATCGCCGCACATCCCGACGAGACCAAAGACCTTTTCTTTTTCGATATCGACGAAAACAACCGGCTCTACGAGAACATCGTCGAGCGGGCTTTTTCCTTCGTGTACTTTTTCGATAGTCAATACGATCCCGACCTGGGTACCCTAAACCAAGTAAACATTGAGGTGACCACATGAACATTCTTTTAGACTACTTCATGCCCGTGACATCGATCGAGCCGACGCCGGCCGCATCGACGGCTTTTTTAAAGCAAGCGTGTGTGGTGGTGAAACCTAAGTCCGGTCAAGAGGGCAACGTCGGATCGTACTTTACATGCACCAGCATGTCCCAAGTCGCCGCGCGCACCGACAACGTCGATGCTCAACAACTCTTCAACGCCGGCATGAATCGAGTGATCTTGTTGCTCTCAGATCACCTTGACCTTGAATCGTATCTCGAAGGCCATGAGTCGGACTTTTTCACCTTGCTGATCTCGAGCGACTTTGTTGATGCAGATATCGATCTGGCCCAGGCCGACGGCACGGTCACGATCACCTCGTACGCCAACCTAGTATCGGGCACCGACGATGCGATCACGGTTAACGGTGTGGCCTTTACGGCTCAAGCCGGCGCCGCAACCTTGGGTGAAGCAACTTTCCAGGCCGCGACTTCAAACGATGCAACGGCGACAAGCCTTGCAGCGCAGATCAACGCCCACGAAGATCTTGACGGTGTGGTCACGGCGGCCGCCGTTGGAGCCGTCGTCACGATCACCGCGGTTGAAAGTGGCGATCGTGGAAACGACATCACTCTCACCTACACGGACAACGACACAAACGTCGGTGCGACTCTCGCCGGCCTTTCCGGAGGCAAGCTGTCCGGCGGTGCTGGTTTCTTAGGCGGTGCGTTTGAAGGTGTCGTAGGGATCCAGTCGACCGACAAGACGAAGTGCGCGACTCGCAACGCCGCGGGATACTCGGCCTTCTATGACACGTCGAGCAACAAAACGAAAAACATGTTCTATGCCTTCGGGAAACTTCTCTCGAATTCTTTGAACTGGACTAACCAGCAATATATCACGATGCCGTTCGCATCCGATGTCGACACGCTGGGTGAAGCTAATGAACTGTTCGACGACAAGGTCAACTTCGTGATCGACGACACCGAGTTCGGCCCGCGCCTAGGTCTCTTTGTTGCCGGCTCAAAGGCGATCGTCGCACCCTACATCAAACGCAACCTCGAGCTCGACATGCAGTCGGCGGCCCTTTCCTACGTCTCGGGCAACCAGCCCGCCTACACGAACGTGCAGGCCGCTTTGCTTGAGGATGAGTTGCAAAAAGTCGTGCAGTCCTACATCGATCGCCAATGGATCGAGAGCGGTGTCGCCGAGGTCTTGCTCGAACAGACGAACTTTGTGGCGAGCGCGAACATCAACATATCTGAACCGAACGCATTATGGCGGATCTTCGCCGAGATGCGCCAAACTCTCTAAGGGGGGAGCATGACTTTCAAACTGTACGACTGCGACATCGGTATCAAGTACAACGGCGTGAACTACCAGTTCACTCACGTTCGAAGCGTCACGGTTGAAGATCCCCGACGCAACAAACTCACCCGCGGCGCGAACGCCGGCAACAAAGAGGGCCTTGTCTATCAAGAGGGGATCTCGGAGCCCGTTCGTTTCATCGTGCCGATCATGGCCATGTCGGCGGCTCTCAAAGGCGTGTTCGATGAAGCCTTTGCATCTCAAGCGCGTCTCGACTTCTATGTCGTGTCTCGCCGCGATGGCTCGAGCAAGATGGCAAAAAACGCGATCCTTTCAAACCAACCCCAGCAACTCACTCTCGACGAAAGTGCCGAGAGCATGGACGTGTCGGTTGAGTTTGAAACTTTCGACGCGAGCGAGGTCCATAAGTCGTGAGCATCAAAGTCCGCGAGCTAAAGGGTTTCAAGGCGCTGAACGCACTCAACGCGTTCAGTGCGCTTTTGCTCGGGCTAAAGATGCTCCCGGCCTATGCCGGCATCCAGTATGAAGAGTTTTATGCAACTATGCAGAAGATGGATCCCGAGGATCAGCGAAAGTTGATCCGCGAGGCCGCGATGTTCGTGAAGCTTGAAAAGGATGAAGTCGAGGCCTTAGCAAGTTTTGCCGAAGATGCGAACGGCGTTCCATACACCGAAACCAACATCGGCAACCTCGGTCCCGGCGAGATGATCGACGTGATCGAAGCGGTGTGCATGGAGTTCGCAAAGATCAAGGTTAGTCTGGTGAGTGAAGGGCAAAAAAAAAAATTGAAAACTTCACGGTTGATATCCGGAGGATCTTCGCAAAGCACCCGCAACTAAGCCTCGAAGAGATCGTCAACCTTGCGTTTTACGAGGCAGTCTATGTTCAGTGAGATTCTAAAGATCATCCCCAAACTCGAGACGAAAGATCTCTCCAACATGGAGCGGACTTTAAACTCTCGCTTTGCGCGCGTGGCAAAGAAGTTCGGCGGCGGGATCGCCAACATCCTCAAAGGCGGCGGGATCGCCGGCATCGCGCTGGGCTTCATCGACAAGTTGCTCAACCCCTTGAAAGAGACTCAAGAGGCCATGGAAAGGATCCTTAAGAGCTCCGACGACATCGTGACGAACGCGAAACAGTTCGGCACCACCAGCGGGAAACTGTTCAAACTGGTGCAACTCGGAAAGTCGACCGGCCTTGAGCAAGACAACCTTTTTCAGCTGATCACTAAGTTTCAAGGTGCCGTTGCTCAAGCCAAAGCCAACCCCAAAGATCAGTCGGTGAGCTCCGTTCGTCAGTTCGCCAACGATCAAGACATCGCCGACGCTTTTTTTCAGTTCATCCAGCAACTTCAAAAAATGGACAAGAGCACTCAGATCTTAGTCCAGCAACAAGTGTTCGGCGAAAAGCAGATCCTCAAGATGGCCGACTTTCTGCAGACCGACTTTGCAGCACAAACGAAGTTGATCGGTGCAAAGCCTGGTGAAGCCTACACCCCGTCGCTTGAAAAACTCGGAGGCCTCAACGACTTGCAAGACGCTCTCGCCGCTCGCCGCGAGCTCAACGACACCGTGAAAAAGGCCGGCATCATGAACGAGGGCATGATCAGATCCCGCGATCGCGCCGAACAGATCTTGCTTCAACAAGAGAACGCACGCATCGCATCGTATCAAAATTTGCAAGCGATATCCGACACCACCACGAAGATCTTCGGACTAGTCGAGCAAGGTGTTTCGTTGCTGGGTGGTTTCATCACGAAGATCACGCCGGTGATCAACCGCTTGACCGATACACTTTCGAAACTCGCCGGCTCTCGCTGGGTGCGCGGTCTCTTTGGCGGGGAGGAAAAGTAGATGCTTAACGGTCTAGATCCCATCATCATTTTTCAACTTTCGAAGTTGCTCCCCTCGGCTTCGGCGACGATCGCAAAGATCCCGATCATCTCCGAGATCCCCACTGTGATCGATGCACCACCGATTCCGATCTACCTTTCGGAAAAACTATCGGGGTTGATCATCACTTCGGAGTCGAAAAACATCGACATCGAGACCACGGTTGAAACCAAAACCGACGGCTCGGCGGCCGACGTTCAGCAAAAAGGTCTCAACTCGATCACGACCATAAACATCAAGGCAAAGAAAACTTCTTTAGGTTTGAACTTGCTGTTAGCGATGGCCGACTTGATCCTCGATCGAGCGACCAGCAAAGAGTATTCGATCACCTACTTGCACGGATCCGTGACCGTTTTTCGTGGCCTCTTGCACTCGTTTTCGGTTGATCAAGAATCAAACTCTCAGTTGATCATGATCAAGATCGAGCTCGCCAAAGGTGCAAAGACTCCGCAAAAAACTCCCGAGGTGCCGGTCGTGCCTAAGTCGACGGGAGTTCTACCTCTATGATTTACGACTGGTACAACATCTTCAACCTTGCTGAATTCAACGATCTGGGACTTGTCTCTCGAGAACTTTCTTTGGAGCTCGAAGGCGTCGGATCAAAAACTTTGCGGATCACAAAGGGAAACTACACCTCGATCCTGTACAACGATGTTTTTTTGCCGATTGAGATGATCGACAAAAATCCTTTCGAGTTTGATGGCCATGCAGTTTACGTTGACGAAAACGACGACGTTTTCCTAGGTATCGCGGTGCCCGATGAAGGTTAAGTGTCTGCACGGATATTTCAAGTTTGAAGAGCAATACTCGGGGGAGGCCTCCGAGTTCGTTTCGCTTTTCGGTCTTGATCTTGAGCCGGTAGACAACTACTACACGTTTTCGGCTCTTGCCGAAGCGCCGGACTTTGCTCTTGCTGGACTTGAATATCTCGGAGCCGCGACGACGAAAACTTTTGCCGGCCGGCCTTGGGATGTGATGCGTGAAAACAATCTGGTTTACAACTTCAACACGGGCCTGGTGGTGCCGATCACTTCGATCACCCAGGTCGTAAAGCTCTCGCTTGCCGGCACCTACTGGGTTTCCCCTGGTTTGATTTTGCCGGGTTCTCTCACGGATGAGGGCACGCGCGTGACGGATTACGCGGCCTGGTTTTCACGTTCTCGAGGCGCTGGGCTTTGGAGATACTCGGAGGTGACTCTTGACTAGGGTGCTCCCCGCGACGTGCGATGCGAACGGCAAAGTCACGGCCGAAGGTGTAGAGGTGCCGGCCGCGCGCGTGCTCACTCAAGGGAAACAAGCGAGCTCCGGCATCTTGATCCTTGATGAAGATCGAGCGGACTACGTTGCAACCAACACCACCGACATCGTCACCACGATCGAAAAGATGATCGACTTGATCACCGCTAACTCGGATGCGATCACCGAGATCGCCAACACGTTGACGGCGATCGGCACGGGTATGACTGGACCTACAACTGCACCCCCCGGCACGCTCCCCACATCGGTCGTCACGATCACGTCGAAGGTCACCACGATGAACGCAACAAAGACCGATCTCAACACTTTAAAAGGGGCACTCAAGTGATCGACATCGTTTCAAACCACGACGGCCTCGACATAGGTCTTTTCGATACTCAAACCTGCAAAGCGAAAAACATCATCGCAACCCAGCTGGGCGCTCTCGAATACGCGCAGGACCTTGGGATAGATCTCAAATATTTTTTGTCCGAAGGGCTTCGGATCCAAAACGAAAGTTTCAAAGCCTACCTTGTGAAAACGCTCGCCGATCGCGGGATCAGCGTTGCCGACCTCCAAGACAATGTTGAAACTCTTTACCACCAGTATATCTTTAACTTGTCGCCGGATGAAACCAGCACCGGCTTGATAGCGAGGTAGTTCATGGGTTTTGCAAGCGAGAGTGGATACACCCCGGCATCGATCGTTGCGATCATGACCGACATCATGGAGCAAGCGAACACGCAGTTCGGCACGTCGTACACCTATGAGACTTTCGTCGGCACGAACCTCTATAAGTACATGTACACCGCCGCGCAACGGTTGCAAGCCAACGAGATCAAGACTTCGGAGATCTTCACCTACCTTCAACAATATTTCGATGTGATCAACGCTCGCATCCAGCGGCCGGTTGCAACTCCCCCTGGTTTGATCGAAGCGTTTGAAGCCGAGGGATACGTGGCTTCGGTGAAGCCGATCGTTGAAGCCGACGCCGGCAAGTCGTACGTTTGTGTCGATGTTGAAGATGATCACGCCCGCGGTGAGGTGACGATCACGTCTTATGCGAACTTAGTTTCGGGCACCGACGATGCGATCACGGTAGGTGCTACGGTTTTCACGGCACAAACTGGTGCGGCGACTCCGGGCACCGGCACTTTCCAGGCCGCGACTTCAAACGATGCAACCGCTCAAAGCCTATGCGACCAGATCAACGATCACGCCACGGCCGGAGCTCTTGTTGAAGCAACGGTCAACGGTGCGGTCGTTTTACTTCGAGCCAAAGCCCGCGGGACTGGTGGAAACTCGATCGTGCTCACCTACACGGACAACGACTCAAACGTCGGTGCAACGGTCACGGGATCGGGCACTCTCGCCGGCGGTTTTGCGGCCGAAGATGATGCCGACTATGATGATCTAAGACTTGATATCGCAACGATCCTGAAAAATTCTGTAGCTCACGGGATAGTCCACATGGGCAACGAGATCGAGTCGATCGTTCTCTCGAACGGTCAAGCCTTCGACTACAAGTTCACTTTGCCCGATCGTCAACGCACCTATCTGCGCTTGACTCTCACTCTTTCAGACAACAACCAGCTGGTGATCGACGCGCCCGACACCGTGAAAAACAACTTGCTCGAGAACATCGCCGGAAAGTATCGCCTCGGTCGCGACTTCGAGCCGCAACGATACTTCACGACCGCCGATGCTCCATGGACATCTCAAGTTTTGCTCGAGTGGAGCGACAACGGATCCGACTGGCATGATGAGATCTTTGAAGCCGAGTTCGATGATCTCTTTGAGATCGATCTCGAAGATATCACCCTGGTGGAGGCTTAAGCCATGCAGTACTTCAAAGGGGATGCCGACGAACTAAAGTATGATGGCTCGATCGAGCCGATCTGTTCGGATCTCTCTTTGCAGCTGGATGCTTTTTTGGAGGGTGCATATTCATGTGCTCCCCTAGGTGAAGTCATCTTCGATAACAGACTTGCACCGCTTTCAAACGCGATCCAGCGAGACATCTTTCGCATCGCTTTTTCTGAGATCTTCGAGGCCTTCGTCAAGGTCGGAACGGCCGAAGCCTACCTCACGGTTTTTCGAAAGATCTTCGGTGAAGATGTTGATGTTCAGTTTACGGTGCCCGGCCCTGGAAAGTTGTTGATCGACATTAGCGCGGCCGGCATCGAGCTCACAAACTTTAGAGCTCGCGAGATCGTTGAAAACCAATACGTGTACACCGAAGTGCTCACCCAGGACGGGGAGAACATAGCTTTTCAAACGATCAAGGGCTTCACATCGGAATACGAGTTGAACCAGATGCTTTTTGAAATGGTGCCAAACGGCATCTACACTGTGATCACGTTGACACTTGCACCTTAAGGGGGAGCCATGGCCGATACAATTCCAGAGCTACAACTAAAATCTTCGGTGGTTGGGGATGAAAGTATCCCGGCCGACAACGGTGTGCAGACCTACAGGATCACGCCGTCACAGATGCACGACTACATGAGAACGCGTTTCATCTTCGGAGCCGGCGAGATCTCAAACCTGGCGATCGCAACCGCGGTCGGATCAAACGAGTTGACTATCTCTTTAAAAACCAAAGCGAACGCCGACGCCTCGAGCACGGATCCGATCCGAGTTGCGTTTCGATCGGCAACTCTCACCAGTGGTCTTTTCAATGCAAGAACGATCACCGGATCTCTTTCGCTGGTGATCTCGAGCGGATCGACTCTCGGACAAGTTAGCGGTCAACCTTCGAGGATCTGGGTTTACTTGATCGACAACGCCGGCACGCTCGAGCTCGCCGTTTCCCACAAACTATTTTTAGAGACCGATCTTGTATCGACGACGGCCGAAGGTGGCGCCGGCGCTGCAGACTCGGCAACGGTGATGTATTCGGCAAGTGCCCGCTCGAACGTCCCTTGTCGACTGATCGGCTACATCGACAACACTCAAGCCACGGCCGGCACGTGGGCAAGTGCTGGATCCCAGATCCAAGTTTTCCCGGCCTTTAGTCACAAGATGCCCACGCAACAAAGATTCACATCGGGATCGGGCACGTACTACAAGCCGGCCGGATGTCGAGCAATACGTGTTCGCATGGTTGGCTCGGGGGGGAGCGCGGCCGGATCAGCAACCCAGGCCGCCAACAACGCATCAAACGGTGTTGACGGCGATGCTTCAACTTTCGGCACCAGCTTGCTCACGGCCGACGGCGGGACTAAAGGATCTCAAAGCGTCACCCCCGGCGGCCGCGGTGGTGGTGGAACGATCAACTCTCCGGCCTTTGGTTTCGTTTGGAAAGGTGCGGACGGAGGTCCCTCGGTCCTTTCAAACTCGGCAACGGCTGGACCTAACGGCGGCGGCACTATGCTGGGCGGCGGTGCAAGCGGTGGAAAAGAAAACGGAGTCGGGCAAAACGCACAGGCCAACACCGGCGCCGGCGGCGGTGCTCCCGGTTGTTCTAACCTAACTTCTTTCATCACTGGATCAGCTGGTGGTGGTGCCGGTGGCGTTGACGCTTGGATCGTCGATCCTTTGGCATCGTATGCATATGTAGTTGCGGCCGCAAAAACAGGTGGAGCGGCCGGCACATCTGGAAACGCCGGCGGCGATAGCGGATCTGGATTGATCATTGTTGACGAATACTACTAAGCGGGGGTTTTAAAATGAGAGCGTTTCAACTGATCATCTACAAAAAAGAAAACGGTGCGGTGTATTGGACTGAGGGCTTCGACACCGAAAAAGATTTAAAAGTTTGGCTCAAAGACGAACAGTCGCGGCCGTATTGGAAAAAAGAATTCAAAGTTGAGGTCGTCGACAACACCGAAGCGATCAAAGAGGCCGACAAAAAAAGAGCCGAAGAGCTCAAGGCCATTGAAGAGAGTGAAAAGCAAAAACGTCAAGAGACGCGCGCATTGATCAAGGCCTTCAAAGAAAAGCCCAGCAAAACGATCGCCGACGTAGTCAAGGTTTTGGATCTGGTCTTGAAAAAACTGGATCTCGATGATGAAGTGCAAAGCATCAAGTGAAGGGGTAGCGCATGGATGCGGTCGGATCAGCACTAGTCACTGAGATTTTAAAGTCGATCGGTGAAGGCAACGCGGCAAAGGGTTTGTTTTTGGTTGGGATCTTTGTCGTGATCTGGATCGAAGTCCGGGGAGTAAAGAAGCAGATCCGCGGCCTCAACGACACGGTTGCCAAAGGGTTCAAAGAGGGTGAGCATAGGTTTGAAGCCATCGAAACAAAACAACTCGAGTTCGAGCATCGAATGACGATGATCGAATCGAGGCCACAAACCCACGGAGGGTAAACTATGGAAAAACAGATCGACCTCGGTCCCGAGGCCAAAGCAACGATCGCGATCGTCGACGGAAAAGTTCAGTTGAGTGTCGTGTACGAGGGCAAGCAAGCCTCGGCCGGCGCGAGTGCTGCACTGGACATCGATGCGTTCGCGAAACTTCTCAAAGATGCAATCCCCGGCAAGATCGACGACACCGTGATCGATCTTCTAGTCACCGCGATGAAGATGTCTTAGATGAGTGAGTCTATCCCCGCACCAAAGAATAGAGCCGTCGACGCCGCGAGAGCGGTGCTCAATGCTTTGATCGAAGGTGTGGGGGTTGACGCCGCGATCGCGCTCGGCACCGCGCAGTGGCCCTTTTTAGGGAGCCCGATCATCAAGACATTGTTTCGTTGGGGGGTTGAGTGGCTCGCCTCCGAGATCAACGACAACCTGTTCAAGTTTTCGATGAAGCTGATCATCCGGATCCAAAGCGATGTCCGCAAAGCCGAGTTCAACGACGCACTGAAACCCATAGTTGGGGGGAGTCCTACCGATGAAGAGATTGAAGCTGCACGTCGCGCTGCTGATCGTCTTATCGAGCGCAATCGTTAGTTGCGGACACGTCGAAGTGTTCGACAAAGAAGTCTGTGCGGACTTAGGTGTGGCCGGCGGCCACTGCGCCTTCACTCTCGCCAACCCGCCGAAGCGCCGTGATATCGAAAAAGCTGCATGGGACAAAGAGCGCGTCGGTTGGATGTGCATGCGTGCCGAAGATTTTTCCGACGCCGAAGATGCGATCGATTCTCTTTGCAGGTCGACGAACATGTGCGACTACAAGACGAAAGAACAGATCAAAACCTTTCGCGCCAACACCGACTCAGTTGCGAAAAAAGCCAAGGCCTCCCGCAAAGCCAAGTAGTTGACCGAGCTCCCCCCTGGTGAAACTCTTTGAGTTCAACCAACCCGAGGGGAGTCTCATGAAACAAAAAGATTTCAACAAGTTGCTGCAAAAAGCGATCAACGAAGCCGAAGGTCGAAAGATTTTTCAGCTGTCAGGTGTTTTCGGCCCAGCTACCGAAAAGGCGAGTGACCGCTTCGACGTGACCGTCACCGTGAAACCAAAGGCAGTTCAACCAAAGCCCGCACCGACTCCGAGCCCTTCACCAGGCGGCCGCCGTCCAGATCAATGGAAGTCAGTTATTATTGAAGGCCGCGAGATGCATCCGATCTTTGCGGTGCCCGCGCCGTACACACACCTTCATCCGATCGATCTGCTTCGTTCAGTTGCCGGCGAAAAAGAAATCGGCGGGAAAGTGGACAACGCTTTGATTGCGCACTTTCATGAGCACTCACCGAACTTGGCCAAAGAAGAGACCGGCGGTCCCGAGGATGCAAAAAACCACTACAGCGATGAAGTCCCTCACTGCATGAGTGCGCAAAACTGGGCTCAAGACGGTTGCGGTTGCCATAAGTCGAGAACTGCACTTGCAGCATCCGGTCAAGAGTACGCAAAACTTTACGGCTCGCGCGCGTACAAGATCGGCGACATGATCCCCGAGGGCGCTTTGATCTGCATCGACGGTCACATCACGCGTGCGAATAAACCTTTTAAGTGGACCGGGAAAGGCACCTTCGAAGGCTTTGGATCCAATCAAGGCAACACGATCAAGACCAGCGTGTACAACCAATCAAGAATCAAAACGATCTGCGACGATGCTCCGAAGTCCGGCACGGTGCTCGCTCCTATCGGAATACTCGGCAACAAACCGGTGCCCGCAACTGGCTCGGTCGGTGAGTCAACTCGCTGAAAACGGATCTCTTTGAAGTGATAATCATTCTCATTTAAAAGGTGTCCGGAGCGATCTGTTTCGCTTCGGACTACTTATATGATGAGAACCGTTTTCATTTTCATTTGTGACGAAAAAAGTTTGTGCGTCGTGGGAGCCAACAACGGCGCGCCTTTCATCGATTTTTGTTGGTGTCTTGAGCCTAGTTTTTAGGCAAAAAAAAACCCCGAGGGTGACTCGAGGTTTTTTCCGTTCTCTCATCAAAGTGACGGCTTTGCTGAAGCGACGGGCGTTAGACAAGTATCTCACCCCATCGCTTCAGCACAAACAATTTTTTGTTTCAACGCGCGGTTTTCCAGGACCGTGAAACGCACCAGCTGATGCCGTCACAGTCAGAGGGGGAGGGCTCGCCGGCATCCGGGGGGATGATGAGCACTCGAGGTCGACCGATTAAGTCTCGAGCGGAAGGCCTGCAAGATCGCGCGTATCATAGGGATGGGTGAAACAAACATAAACCCATCTTGCCTACCACGACTTTCACACACGGACGTGTGCGGAGGTAGCTACCGCTTTGCCCTTTTTAGATCGCTCTAGGCCGCTCGGCCTGCTCACGCTGCATCGTGCAGCGTCGAGCCCTCGACGCCTCGACACCCCGACTTGCTTTTTAGAACGACTACGGTATCCCTTGGATCTCTCTTTAGTTGATCCCAAAGCTAAAGCCCTGGGAGCCACGATTGACGCGGCTCCTAGGGTGTCTGTTTCGAACGCCTCCCCGCTTGACCACCACCTACCTATCTAGCAAAACTCCCACCAGGGATATCAACAACTAACAGAGAGGTTTTCTATGGAAAACGAAGGCACGCCCGTGCCGTTGTCCGTTTCATCGATCGACAAGCTGGCCGATGCGTTAGCGAAAGCTCAAGGCAAGTTTCCAGTCATTCCAAAAGATAGTGAAGTGATCGTCTACTCGAAAGACACGCCGAAACGCGAGCTCTATCGATACAAGTACGCCGATCTCACCACGATCATCAACTGCACACGGCCTGCAATGAGTGAAAACGGTTTGAGTTTCACGCAAGGTTTTGTTCGTGGGGGTGTGATCACTTTCATCATGCACTCTTCTGGCCAAACGCTCGAAGCTGGTTTCATCCCGTGCGACATCCCAAAGAGTGCGGACTATAAGCAAGTAGCGGGAGCCGTCACCTATGTGAAACGCATTTCGTTAACCGCGGCCCTAGGGGTTTCGGCCGATGAAGATGTCGACGCTGCACCGATTGAGGGCAACCAAGGCAACTCGACAACTAAGGGACCGGCAACCAAAGGAAAGACTCCACCGGCCGCGGCCGCTGCGAAACCACCGCCGGCAAAACCACCACCACCGCAAAACGCGCCGGCAACCAAAGACATGATGGACCAGATGCTCGATCTCATGATCAACAGGGTTGCCGAAAACTCGATCAACACTCTGATCACGAAAGGATACGGCTACAAGACGAACAGCATCCCGATTTGGGTGTGGCAAGAGATCATGGACGTGCTCTCGAATGAAGACTGCAACGACGCCGCGATCGAACGAAAGTACAAAGAGGTGTTGAAGCGCCGTGAAGCTAAGGGGGGAGCATGAGACACGTCGAGACGATCCTTACCCTTATCGCGGCCTTGCTGATTTACGATGTCGTTAGGTTTTCGTTGCACCGCTACCTAAAAAAAAGAGCTCAACGGCCGCCGACGGTCCCGATCCCGCGGACACCTAAAGACTTTTTTGAGATGCTGCAGAAGAGCGGCATCCCCTTTGAAGTTATGGAAAGTCCACCGAACGCGTGCCCATGCCCGGTCTGTACAGCGAAACGTGATCAGGAAAAGCGGGGGGTGCCCGATGGCCGAACGCTCCACTAGAAAGTCCGCTCGACAAGTGATCGAAAAATTCATCAACACCGCTTGCATGAAGGCCGAGGTCTGCACCGCTGGCCTTGCTCCCGTGCACTCTCAACTCGCCGTCTACAAGACCATTGCGATCGAGATGGGATGGTACGACCTGGTAAATAAGATTGATAGAGCCATCAAACCAACAACGAAAGGAAACTAGAATGTTAGAGATACACCCGCCTCACGGCCGCAACATCATCGTGTACGACTTAGAGATCAAAGAGCCGATCGCAGGCCCGGTCACGTGGGATCGTCACGACCTGATGGGGATCTCGGTCGGCGTCGCCTACCACTACTTAACCGGGGAGTTCAAAGTTTACATGGACGACAACATCGCCGAGCTCGGTGCTCATCTTCACCAGGCCGACATCATCACTGGCTTCAACATCATTGGTTTCGACAACAAACTAATCGATGCAACGCTCGGTGCGAAAGGTGATCTTGCTCGCGTGCTCAACCTCAAGTCCTACGACATGCTGGTGGAGTCGCGAAAGGCTTCGGGTTGGCGCGAGAACATGTCTTTCCCGAAGGCCATGCGACTCGACGATCACTTGGAATGCACCTTCGGCAAGCTGTTCATGAAAACCGCCAACGGTGCCGAAGCGCCTTTGATGTGGAAAGAAAAGCAACTCGGCCGCTTGATCTCGTACTGCATCGACGATGTCGCGCGCGAAAAGTTGCTCTTTGAGCACGTCTTTGCCGGCCGGCCGGTGAAAACCCCCCTTCACAAAGAGCGGATCCTTGATCGTACGCGACTTGGTTTTGCTCCACCGCCTCCCCATCCACTACCAAACCTGGACGTGCAAAAACACGATACGATCTAGGCCTTGACGGCTCGACGCCTCGAAGGTGAACTAAACTTAACAACTCAATGGAGGTATCTATGTGGCAACTGAAAGGCAAAGGACCAAAGTTTCGATCGATGTGGGTGTACGACAACTCAGGCGGCAAGATGTTCGTGCTGGTTGCAACGTCACTCAACTCGAAGGGCAAGCCGTACAAAAACGTCGAGGCTAACAGCTGGCAGATGCTGGTTAAGGCCGGTTGGAAAAAAGTCGGATGAGCTTGCCGGGATCAGCTATAGAGCAACTTCAAACGCTTCGAGACACTCTCGAGACCGCGGATCAAAAACGGATCCGCGAGCTCGAAGAGTTCGTCGAAAAGCAAAAAGAGACGATCGAGAGTCTCGAACTATCTAACGCAACTTTGCGTCGGCGCGTTGAGTCCCTCGAAGGTGTTGGATCATGAGCGGCGAGGATACTTGTCCGATCTGCTTCGGCCCGCTCGGCGGCGATCATCGATGCCATAACAAAGAGTGTCGAGGATCCGAAGAGTATTGGGATACAGATCAAACGGTGAGCAAGGTTGCTCCACCGCGTCGAATTCAAGAGCCGGAGGCCGAAGCCGATGAGTCGGTGCAAGCACTGCAAACGCCCCATTAAGTGGCTACAGGTGCCCGTGGAAACGTTCGCGGGCACCGAACTACAGTGGAGGGTGTTCGACAAAAAACGCTCTCCCAGCGGCCCGTACGTGGCCCACATCTGCAAAAAAGCGGACCTCCCAAAACCTGATCCCCGCTTCACTCGCATGCCCGCAAAACCCTGGTGGACCGACAACGACTAGACCAGTCCTGGACCTTTTTTCTTTGACGCCGCATGCCTAACAAACGGCAAAATAGCGATGTGGCAAAGTTCAAACCGGGAAACAAAGCGAGCAAGGGTCGACCGGTGCTCCCCCCCGACATCAAAACGATCCGGCAACTTAACCAGCTGGAGGTAGAACGCGCGATCAACCGCGTGGCGTTCGCATCCGTTGCGCAGATCAAAGCCCTTGCAAAGTCTAA
>ERZ869925.648-NODE-648-length-22315-cov-27.455481_pt1 | contig 22315 bp, 29 predicted proteins | sample MGYA00579311_ERZ869925 | MGnify/ENA primary metagenome ERZ869925 (study PRJEB32216, sample SAMN09231817) | wastewater metagenome | place: USA: Maryland | collected 2016-07-30 | study: EMG produced TPA metagenomics assembly of the PRJNA472060 data set (Reclaimed...
CGCAGAGCGGGACATCTATTCACTTTAATTTACTCATAATGCGAAAAACACATAGCAGGACCGCTTTTGTCCATAGCATGCACGCATGGCAGACCGGCGCGGGCTTGCGACTACGGCTGAGGCTAAGGCAAATCGCGCAAACGCGGCTCGCGCACGGTGGGGTCAGCCTCCAGTCGCCATGCCGCAGACTCCCGGCGATTCACCGATCACAGATCTACGGACCATTGCCGAGCATGACGCGAAGATCGGTCAGCCCGTGTCGTGGGGTGACGCTCTCAAGCGGATGCAGTTGATCGAGCAGGACATTATCAACGAGCGCCGAGAGATTGAATTGGAGACGGCCCAGGCAGCGCTTGACGAACAGCGCGGACGATTGGTCGAGCGCGCGGAGCTAGACAAGCTGGCCGCAAAAATACGCGATTCGTGGTGGTCGGAGCTGGCGATTATATCTGGCCTTGTGCTGGCGAAGTTCAGCGATCTTCCAATGGAAATCCGAGCCCGTTTGAAGCAGGGCATTGACCAGGAACTTGCCGCCGCTTCTGAGCGCGTCCGTATGGCGATGATCAAGAAATGAGGACGGTTGCCGACGAAGTAGCGGCCGACGCCTTCGCGGAATGGAACCCATCGCGCCCGCCGCTGACGCACCGGGAGTTTGCCAAGCGCACGCTGTTGCCAGGCGGTCCATTGCGCGGAACCAACTACGATCCGGCGACTGATCCGGTCCAGTCCTATTTCACCGATCAGCTTGATGCCGGCAAATGGCGCGCGCTATTCTGGGCCGCCCCGCCTCAAATCGGTGGTAAAACTCAGTGCGCAATCGTGGTTCCTGTCCTTCGCGCCGTTATGGAATTGAAGGCGACTGTGGGCTACGGGCTGCCTACGCTGCACGATCTGGACCGAGGCTGGCAGACCAAAATCGCTCCGACATTCCGCGAGGCTGGTTATGGCGCGTATCTGCCGCAGCGTGGTCCTGGCAGCAAGGGCGGGCGTCCACCGTCGCTGACCTTTGAGGACCCGAACAACAATCGGGCTCCGCTCGGTGGCGTTGTGTTCCTCGCTGGTGCCGCAAAGCAAGTCACCTGCCGCGTGATTACTATCGACGAGCTTGACGCATGGCGAACGGCAGACGGCGAACCGCGATGGGGAGATATTGAAGATGTCTGGGCGCGAGCTGACTCGTTCCAGTCTGAGGCTATACGAATTGGCGTTGGAACCGTTGAGACTGACAACCCGAAGCAGGCGATTGTCCTGGTCTGCGTCAACGAACTAGGAACGGGGACTAGGCTTTGGGGACGCTGCCGCCATTGCTGCACCTACAACAAGCTGGAATGGCCGCAATTTGCCTACGAGTACCGCACACTTGATGGGCAAGCTGGCCCGGATTTACAGCATGCGATTGCTACGGCTGCGTATGTCTGTCCGTCATGCTCGGTGCGCTGGTCGGAAGATGACCGCCGGGCCGCGCTCTTGTCGTGTGCGTTTGCCCACAAGGGACAGACGGTTGACGCTGGCGGAATCGTTCAGGGCGAGAGTCCCAAAACTGATTCTTTCGGACTACGGACAACCGCACTTGATTGCATCCTGACCACACTCGGAGCGATTGCCGAAAAGCACGCCGCCGCCCGCTACGCCCTGGACCAACATGGCAACCATGAGCCCATGCGTAAGTTCTACCGCTACCAGCGCGTGGAGCATTACACTGGCGACCAGCAGACGGACGAGGATGCGAAGGAGACGCCGCACTCGCACCAGTCGCTCGCGCTGCGATCTGAACGGACTGCATGGGCGGAAGTCGTTGAAAACTCCGATGAATCAAAGCGATGGTCGCGCTATGCCGCCAGTGTACCGGCTGCGGTCACGACGATTTCAGCGTCTATCGATGTACAGCGCAACCGCATTTACTGGGTCATGGTCGGCATTGATGACGAGCGCCGAACCTATGATATCGGATGGGGAATTGAGCGTGCGCGCGATGGCACGGACGGCAAGGAACCGCCACCATTTAGTCCTGGTGATCTGCATTCCGTACTTACACGCGCGGCCGACTGGATCGAATCGCTCGCCGGTCCAGAGTTCAAACTGGGAACGGTCGATGTATCTGACGGCGTGACCCAGGGCGAGGTTGCGGAATGGCTGTCATCGCGCGATAAATGGCACGCTATTCAGGGCGAGGCGCACTTGCCGGAATCGCGGCCGAACAACAGCATCCAGCAACGAACTGGCATTTGCGCGTGGGATACATCCTGGCGCAACGGTCTTGGCAGCTATCGCGTGGTCACGGACCTGGCGCAGCAGGCCATTGCCGAGGCGTACCGCATCGACCCGGCACTTCCTGGGGCCGCGTTGCTGCCTGGTCCAATCCGGCGTGGCAATACCTACCTGCGGCACCTGACAGCGGTTGGTTGGGTGACAACCAGTGCCGGCCGCCGCGTATGGAAAGCGCTGCCCGGATCTGGCCGATGGGACTACGCCGACGCCAGGTCCTACGCAACTGCGGCCGGGTTCGCCTATCTTGCGGCTCCACAGGCGAAGGCTGAACAGATGATCGATCTGCCAATCATGCACCTTGGAGGGCTTAGGTTGTGACAACCATTACCGAACCGCGCGAGACAGGCTTGCGCGTATGCTGCCCTTCCGTCCTGTGTCGGTGTCCAAGCGTGCGAAAGATTCGCCGCGTTCGCCGGATGGTGTTTCTCCAGTGCAAACTCTGCGGGCATGAGTGGAAAGAAATACACGACGATGGCGTAGTGCATGGGCTCATCATTCTGGCCGCACCGCTCAGGCGATAAATCGCACCGCTCATGCTAGTCGGTGCACGGAGTCCCTAGTCTGCGCGCATGGCGCTCGATATCACTTCGGTCGAATCGGAAGTGCGCTCTGTCGCCGGAGCAATGTCCCTGACCTGGGACGAGATGGCTGTATATTACAAGGCCAAGATGGCTGAGGCCGGCATTAACGGCGGCGTTACGAGCTATACCATCAACGGGCGCACGGTGCAGAAAGATGTCCGCTGGTGGCGTGAGGCGTACCAGTTTGCGCAGCAACAGGCGGCGGTTGATGACCTTGGCGGGATCGTTGGATCGACCATCACCTTCCGGGCTCCGGTGAGTAGGCTCCTATGATTGCCGGCTCAAACGACCCGCTACTTGAAGACTGGAACGCATGGCTTAACGATCCGGCCGCTGAATGGTCGAGCCTATGGGCCATCGTTGCCGCCCGTGCCAAGTCGCTATCTGAGGACTCCGCCGAGTGTGCCGCGATGATCCGGGCAAAGCTGTTGCGCATCAATGGTCCGCGCGGCCTTAGATTCCGGTCTCTCTATCAGTCGGATAACGCGCCGGAAACAACCGACGCAGAAGTACAGACGCGCCGCGAAATCGAGATGGCCATCGGTCGCGGCTCCAAGTTTATCGATGCGGGCGGCGTTCTGTCGCGCGCTGAGTTTGACTGGCAAATGTCTTGGTCGGCATGCGTTCTTGGCGATGCCTTCGCCGTGCGTATCTGGCAGGATGTCCCAGGCATTCCGACATCAACCCGCTGGCGTATAATCCACCCGGCCCGCGTCTGCACCCCGGCAGAAAAAAGGCAGGATCCTAGATTCTGCAACGGCATTGAACTTGATTCTAATGGCCGTCCCGCAGCCCTGTGGGTAGACGCCGCCAAGCTGACATCTGGCGGCTATAAAAAGCCCGAGCCCGAGCGCATTTCGTGGTATGCCGAAGACGGTACGCGTAATGTGATCCACAAGGTCGGACTCCGCATGCCGGGTTCGCTGCGTGGGCTGTCCGAGTTCGCTCCGATCATGCTCCCGGCTCGCATGCTCCAGGGCGTGACTACGGCGTATGTCACAACGAAACGCGTCCAGGCATCGCACCCCATGATTCTGCATGTTGCCGATGTCAAAAAGGCCCGCGAGCAGTACCGAGGTACGCGCATCGAAAACCTGCTGGTCGCCGCCGACCACAAGGTTGAGTTCCCCGGCTGGAAGTTTGAGGGAGCCGACTACCGCGAGTTCATCGACACCGTCATTCGCTCGCTGTGTTCCGCGTGGCAACTGCCGTGGGAACTGGTTATGGGCGATCACTCTGCCAAGTCTGGCGCGTCGTCGCGCAGCCTGTGGCAGCAGCACTACCAGATGGCCGAGCGCGAGCAGTCGGAACATGCCGATCAAGTATCGCGCCCGGTTGACGAATCATTGGTTCGTGAAGCCAACGCACGCGATGGGCTTGGTCTTGGCTACGATTGGCACCGCAACATGGCCGGCATCTATCAGGGTCCGCCCAAAGTCATGCCCGACCCGCAGAAGGAAATCCAGTGGGCCGAGGGCATGCGCGCGCTGGGTATCTCGCGCAGTACGATCCTCAACCGCTTTGGCGAGGACTTCCGCGACGAAATCATGCAGGATCGGCAGGACGCCGAGCTTGAAGCATCGCAGAATCCAAAGCCCGAGGCGGAGGAATCAAACGCTGACCAAGCCGAAGATGACGCAGAGGATGCCATTGAGATTGGCGACGATGCGACCGACTCCAACGCAGCAGCTCCAGTTGAAGCACGAATGGCACAACGAACCGGACGCATGGCCGCACACACCGGAGCCGACGAAATGACCCGCGACGATTTCCTTGCCGGACTCCGCACGATGGCAGACGGCATGCGGTCGATCTCTGACGCATCGCGCAACAACCAGCAATCTCCGGTGATCAACGCGAACATCACGCTGCCGGAATCGCTCGTTGCCAATATGCCAGCTCCTATCGTCAATGTGGCGGCACCGATTGTCAGCATTCCGGCTCCAATCGTCAATGTGGCCGCGCCGGAGGTCCATGTCGCCGCGCCGCATGTAACCGTTGAGGCGGCGGCGCCGGCCGACCCCGCGCCTATTACCGTGCAGGTTGCCGCGCCCAATGTCACCGTTGACAATCAAGTGATCGTCCCAGCCCGCACCGTCAAGGCCACAACCCAACGCGACGGCTCGGTGTTGATGGTCCCCCAGGAATAACCCATGGCAGCATTCAACAAGTTCAATGCATTCGTTGAGGCTCTGGCCGAAAAGGTCCACAACCTTGGCAGCGATCAGCTCAAGGTTGCGCTCTGCGCATCCGCTAACGCTCCGGTTGCTGGAAACAGTGTCCTTGCCGATCTCACGGAAATTGCGTACACCAACTTGTCGAGCCGGAATGTCACTACATCAAGTAGCTCGCAGACCAGCGGAACATACAAGCTCGTGTGCGCCGACCTTACGCTGACGGCCAGCGGCGGGTCCGTCGCGGCGTTTCGCTATGTTGTCCTCTACAACGATACATCTACGAGCGATAACCTGATTGGATACTGGGACTACGGCAGCAACTTGACGCTTGCCGATGGCGAATCCCTGCTGATTGACATGGACGCAACGAACGGCGTTTTGCAGATTGTCTAACCATGAGCGGATCGTGCCACAGCCACAAGGACTACACCGGCCGCAGTCTCGCAGACCGCCCGGCATCGGAGTTTTCTGGCAAGACCATTCGCGGCATGTGCCTGACTCAGATGGCACCGGACACCGTTGCCCTTCCGTCAGGCGTCACCGATTGCGTTCTGCAAGACTGCCAGCTCGACAATGTGTTGATCCCGTCCGGATTCTCCGTTGTGCGCGGCAGCACGCGGCGGTTCCTGGCTCAGCCAGATGGAACCGACTGGATTGTTGACGAAAACAACCAGCCCGTGAGTCCGCTCTAATGGGAGTTTCTGCAAATACCGTGTGGGAGGTTCGATCATCCGCGACTGCCGCTATGGTGAACGGCGGCGGATTTGTCACTGGCGCGAGTGGCACCGACTATTCGCAGCAGGATTCAGCGCAATATAACCTCACCGGCTGCACATCGGCCGGCGCTGGCAACACGCTGCTTACCGCCTCGGCTTCTTCCGACATGGTCGGCAACATCGCCAAGGCCGTCAGCGGAACCAATGTTACCGTTGGCTGGTACGAAATAACCTCCGTTGTCGCTGGCGTATCCATTACATTCAGCACGAACGGTGCCGGAACCAGCATTGCAACCGGCGTAGTTGCTGCCGGCGCCGTGAACATCGGCGGAGCGCTTGACTTTACTGGCTCTGGCATCGACACATTTCTAGAGCAAGTCGTTGGCGGCAATACGGGATGGGTCAAATCTGGAACCTACACGCACGCCGCAAACACATCAGTTTCGTCGGTACTCAGCACAAGCACCAGTCCATCCAACTTCATGGGCTATACCACGACCCGTGGAGACACATGCAACGGAACAGACCGCCCGCTGTTTGCGATGGGAAGCAATACATTCACTGGTGGGCAATATCAGAACTGGTGCAATTTCAGATCGACCGGCATTTCAGCCTCTCCGTTTACGGCCGGAACAGGTGCGGAAGTGCGCAACTGCTTCGGAGTCAACACATCAACCACCGCCGGCCGGCCAGGGTTGCGCGGCGGATCAGATGGACTGATCACTGACTGCGAGGCCGTGTCTCTCGCCGGCCCAGCGATGGACACCGCTACCGCCGGGACTCGTTTCATCGGGAATTACCTGCATGATTCAAATATCGGCCTGGGCATTGGATCTTCGCGCGGCCAGGCAATCGGCAATTTGATTCATAGCTGCACGACGGCCGGCATAGACGAGTCGTCCGTCAGTGGCACGGCAAACATTTACGCAAATACGCTCTATGGCAGAGAGGCGCAAGAAGGCGTCGGCATTCGTATTGCAACCAACGCACCCAGCAACGCGCTTGTCAGTAATCTCATCTACGGATTCGTTACCGGCATATCGCAAACGACGGCACAGCTCAAATCCAACTTTGGCCGCAACAATGTGCTATACAACTGCGGCACAAACGCGACCAACTACACGCTGGACAGCACCGACACGACGGCGGTAGATCCGGCATTCAGCGGTCCGGCGCAGCTCACCGGCACAACGGCCACGATCAGCGGCAGCACGCTGACCCAAACCGGGGCCTTCGCGTCAAATGTTACGGACGGCGTCAGCTACCTGCATGTGCTCAGCGGAACAGGCGCAACGGTTGGCATTTATCCAATTGTCTCGCATACCGACGATGTGCTTACCGTGACTGGAACTATCGGGACCAACGCGACCGCCGATAAAGTGTGGTACATCCACTACGGAACCGATTTCACTCCCACCGGCTCAGTGTGACCGGCCATGGCATCGCTCGGGTTCCCGAATAGCTGGCAATCCGCAAGCACGGTTGGAAGCCGCACGGCTGGCGCGATCCAGAAGGGCAGCGGGACACGACTAGGCTTCCCGCGTAGCTGGCAATCGGCGTCATCGGTTGGCTATTTGTCGGCCGGCGCGGTTCAACGCTCGTCCGGCATAACGCTGTCCGCTGGCTCTGGATCGTTCACGCTTAACGGCCAGGCGGTTGTTTTCTCCTACCAGCGCGCGCTGTCCGCCGGCCAGGGCTCGTTCACGCTCACCGGACAGGCAGTCACCTTCTCTCAGTCGCGTACATTGGTCGCGGCCACCGGTTCATTCACACTCACCGGACAAGCAGTTGGGCTCACGACGGCAATCGATGCACTTGCCCGCGATCTTGCGTGGATTGAATTACTTGTGAATGCCGATGAGGTCCACACCGGCTCGACTGTCACCAAGTACCAGTCTGGCACTACCACGCTGCTGATATCCAAAAACTTTGCGGGGACTCCGTTCCAGGATCTGCAACTGACGCAGCTTGCCCAGGGTGACGATACCTATTCTGGCAGCACCAGCATAGCCACCCTGGCAGCCATGGCGGCGGCAATCCGGGCCATCATGGAAGGCGACGAGGCGCAGACCGCAACGCTGCTGAGTCGCTACACTAAGGCGACCACAACCCCGATAATCACAAAGACCGTTACTGGCTCTCCGTTGGTTGATCTGCGGGCGGTTCAGTAATGCGCTGGTTCCCACTCCCATCCGCGACCTGGGCAATGTCCGTTGCCCGCCGCGTGTTTACCGGCCGCAAGCCTATCGTGACCGGAAAAAAGCCCCGGAGCACAATGGATATTGTCAGGCTGTATTTGGGTGCAGATCTTGGCGGGCTGACCGCAAGGCCAGGCGATCCTGGCGATAAATAGCACAGGCGACCAAAATCCGAATTGTCAAGGCGTAGCTTCTGCGCATGGACGCCGACCTGCGCGCTCTGACTTCTCGCCCATGGGCTATTGATCCAGCCCACGGCTGCGCGTTCCTTCAAGCGCTGGGCGATGTCATCACGGCCCGAAACGCTGGTGCCAAGCCAACCAAGCGATCCGAACTTGTGGCCGCAACTGACTCGTCCGGCACACGCACGCTGAATATGTCCGGCCCGATGCTGCACAAGCCGCCCGCGTGGCTCGCTGAGTGGGGCATTGATCATACGGACACGCTTGGCCTCGCAGCTCAAGTAGCGCAGGCCGACGCAGATCCATCGGTAAAATCCATTGTTATTCACGCAGATACACCCGGCGGCATGGTTGGCGGCGTTCCCGAATTGGCCGACGCAATCAGCGCAACGCGGAAGCGCGTAGAGGTGCGCGTTGACGGCATGTTGGCATCAGCAGGCGTCTGGGCTGCCTCGGGCGCTGATAGTATCACCGCGACCCGCTCTAGCGAAGTCGGCTCCATCGGTGTTTATACCGTGCGCGTCGATAACTCCGAAGCGCTCGCCAGTCGTGGGCTCAAGGTCTACCTCGTCAGCTCTGGCGGCGTCAAGGGCGGCGGCGCAGATGGCAAAGTCACACCCGACATGCTCGCTGAGGATGCGCGGATCATTGGCCAGCTACGCGACCAATTCGTTGCTGCCGTAAACGCCGGCCGAGGCCGCGACCTGTCGGATCGTGCGACCGGCGCAATGTGGCTCGCCTCTGATGCGCAGCGAATCGGGCTCATCGATAAAGTCACCAATGCCGGCTCGCCGGTTACGGAAGAACCTACTATGGACCTCAATCCCCTTGCCGCGCTTGCGGCCAAGCACCCCACCAAGGCCGGCGATATTCTCGCCATGGCCGCCGCTGGCAAGACTGACGCCGAAATTGCGTCCCATCTGGCCGAAGCGCACCGCGCCGACGAAATCGCAGCCGCGCACAAGACCGCCGAGGAAGCTACCGCCAAGGTTGCAGCCCTTGCCGCTGAATTGAAGGCCGCGCAGGAAGCCAAGGACGCGCTGGCTGCCGAGATTGTTGGACTCAAGGAAAAGCTCGGCAAGTCCGATAAGTCGAAGGCTGATCTGGAATCGCTGCGCAAGGGCGCGGCGCCTGATCCCGGCCATGACAACACCGTTTCCGCCAAGCTGACCAAAGAGCAGTTTGCCAATCTCACACCCGAGGCCCGTGCAAAGCATGTCGCTACGCACGGCGTCCACTCAGTAACCAACTAACGCGGCCACGCTGCCGCAACCTCTAGGAGTATCCCGTGGCCAACACCCTCACCAATGTCCTTCCCGTACTCACTTCGGCGGCGCAAGTCGTTTCCCGTGAGGCCGTCGGATACCTGCGCGCCATCGATCTGCGTGGCAGCGCCGAGCCAGTGTCTGTCGGTCAGACGCTGAACATCCCTCGCAACCCGACGATGGCCAGCACGACCTACGCGCCGAGCCTGTCGCCGTCGCTCACCGACCGCACCATTACCGGCCTCCAGCTCACCCTCTCGACCGCGAAAGAGTGCGCCTGGCACATCACCGCCGAGCAGGCTCGCGGCATGGACAATGGTAACAGCAACGCCATGTCGGACTTCACCCGCCAGGCGCAGCAGGCGTTCCGTACTCTCGGCAATGAAGTCGAGACCTACATCGCCGGCCTCGCTCGTCAGGGCGCCTCCCGCGCTGCCGGCACCGCTGGCACCACGCCATTCGCGTCGAATCTGACCGCTGCCAGCACGGTTGCGCAGATCCTGAACGAGAACGGCGCTCCGATGCAGGGCCGCTCGCTTGTGTGCTCCGCCGCAGCCTACGCCAACCTCCAGGCTCAGTTTGCCAATGTGTCAACGACCCGCGATGACGCCTCGTTCAGCGCTGGCGAAATCCCCGGAATCAGCGGCCTGCTCCCGCGCTTGTCGCCTGGACTTGCTGCCGTCACCAAGGGCACTGGCGCAAGCTATGTCACCAGCGGCTCAACTGCCGTTGGCGTGACCGATGTTGCGCTCGTTACCGGCACTGGCACCGTCCTGGCCGGCGATGTCGTGACATTCGCGGCCGACTCCACCAACAAGTATGTGGTCAACACTGGCGTTGCCGCCCCTGGTACCATCACGCTCGGCCGTCCCGGTGCGCGCGTTGTGATCGCCACGGCAAACGCCTTGACGGTTGGCAACACCTACACGGCGAACACCGCGCTTACCCGCGATTCGATCCTGTGTGTTGTGCGTCCGCCCGCGCAGCCGGTTGGCAGTCAGCATGTCATGACCGAGACCGTTATCGACGATGTCAGCGGCATCCCGTTTGGCGTCACTTCGATCATCGGCGACGGCGTGGTCTACTACTCGGTTCGCATCGTGTATGGCGGCATCGTGGTTGAGCCGGCGCATATCGCCACCCTGATGGGCTAAGTCTGACGATTGACAGCCGGCGATTCCGCAAGGGTCGCCGGCAAATCAATCGCCATGGCACTTTCCGCTCCGTTTAAGCGCATCACCCGCCCTGGGACTCTGCCCATAGAGATTTTCATTGGTGGCAGCGGCCAGTCATTTCAGCGTGACCTGATAGTTTCAGTTGGTGGCGTAGCTGAGAACCTTACTGGCGTAACCCCATACGCCGAGCTTCGCACGCTGGATGATTCCCTGATCGTTACCATGACGGCTTCCGTCACAGATGCATCGGCCGGTGCAATGAGCGTATCAATGAGCCGAGCAACTGCCGACGCTATCGACTGGCCGTTTGACGGATCGATTCTTGGCCAGCGGCAAATCAGAGGCCGTTGGCATGTTCGACTCGATGACGGCTCTACATCCGCCGTTATTTTGTGTGGACCTGCGACGGTGACACGATGACAGACATCACCGTTACCAGCTCGGATACGACTATATCCGTAGACCTGAATGCGACAACATCCGCAAGCGATTTGACCACCGGAACGCTTGCTTCTGCCCGTGGCGGAACAGGCGTATCGAACGCAGGCACGCTCACCAACGCCAGCGACACGACGATTACCGGCGGCGGCACAATCGCGCTTGGCGGCTTCACCTTCACGGTTCCTGCAACTGGATCGGCTGCGCTACTCGCCACAGCAAACACACTCACCGCAACGCAGACCATCGACCTCGGAACTGGCTCTCTACCAACCATTGCCAGCGCCAATACTCAACTACGCCTTGCAGGTACAGACGGACAGGCCACGAGAATTGAATCGCTCGGATTCGGCGGTACGGCGCTCCAGTTCAATATACGACTGGCCAATGGAACCCGCGTGGCCAAGACATATCCTGGAACAGCTTTTGTCGGTCAGCGAGTTGCTGTCTCCGCGTGGGACGAGGCCACGCTTGGTTATAGCAGCACACTCGCACGGTATGATATCATCAGCACCGAGGCGCATACGGCCTCGGCTAAGGGATTCGGCCATCAGTGGACCGCGACACTTCGGGGCGCATCCGCCGTAAGTGGCGGACTGTGGCTAGAGGGCACTAACACCACCGATCCGTTCCCTACGCTCAGCGTCGGCACCGCGCCGACTGCCGGCAACGGTCTGCTGCAACTTGCTAGCGGTGCGACCAAGGCGTACGGCGTTGCGTTGGGAACTGACACTTTTCTCTATCGCAGCGCTGCAAACACCGTTGAGACCGAAGGCGCATTGCTCTCCAAAGGCCCTACCTCCGGCATCGGCTACTCGACCGGCTCCGGCGGCACGGTCACGCAATCGACGAGCAAATCTACCGGCGTCACGCTTTCAAAGGTCTGCGGCACCATCACGATGAATGGCGCATCACTTGCCGCCAACACATCGGTTGCGTTCACGCTGACGAACACCGCGATTGCATCAACCGACATGATTGTTTGCGTCCATGATTCGGTTGGAACCCTGGGAGCCTATGGCGTTGTGGCTACTCCTGGCTCCGGTTCGGCCACTGTAACGGTTCGGAATAATACCGGCGGCGCATTGGCCGAGGCCATTGTGCTTCGGCTCTTCGTTCTCAAGGGAGTAACCGCATGACCATAACCGCCGACAACCTAACCTTCCGGCATATGGAAACTAAGGATCCGGCTATCGTGACGGTATTCCTATCGCTTGACGGAACACTTGCCGATGGATCTCCGGTCGCTGGTCCATGGCGCAGTGTTGTGGTTGAGCTGAACGACTCAGAGCAGGCTGTCGCCGCGACAATAAAAGACCGCGCAAAGGCTGCGCTTGTCGCACAGATCAACGGCGCGTGATCTACACCATGTCCGACCTCGACGAACTCATAGCGCTCCGTCCGCTCGTATCGCAGTTGCGGCACGACTTGGAGCAGGAGCGCCGCGACCACGGACGGACCAAGCAACAGCTCGACGCCGAGATTGTCCTGACCGCGCAGCTTCGGGCGCAACTCGTCGCGCTCCGAGATGCGCAGCGTGTTGACGAAACGCCTGCGCTTGGGTCTAGGCCGGTAGAGACATCAGCCGTCGTTCGCAGGAATCGTGAGCATGGTTAGCAGCGACCCGCGCATTAGATCGGACGAACACGACGCACGACTCGTGCTGTTTGTTGGCAGTATGCTTGATGAAAAGCTGAGGCCGATGGCGGAACACATGCAGAAAATGCATGACCGCATGGCACAAGAAACGACGAAACGCGAGTTGATCGAGCAGCGCGTTGCGTGGCTAGAGGATAAAGACGGAACCACCACGGCACTTGAACGCAAGAAGCCGTCGCTATGGGACAAGTTTGGCGTTGCTATCCTGATGGGCGCAGCGGCTACGCTTGGCGGCGTCTTTGGCTCCGGTGTGCTTTCAACGCTGATTCATGGGGCGAAGCCATGATGAAGCGATTCAACGACTGGATCGAACGCAACGAGAGGGCGGCAATTACACTCGTTCTTCTCATGTTGTGCCTGATGGTCATTGCGCTGCTGTCCGGCTGTTTCTCCGAACCACGGGGGCCGCTTCCTCCAGAATCAGCCGCAGAAGTCGGACTCAAAGCCCAGCTTGAATCAATCGGCGGATGGTTCGTCTATATCGGGCTTCTGGCATTCGGGCTTGGACTGGTTGCGCGTCTCGCTGGAACCGTCTTTGTCCCCGTGCTCGCCCCATTCGCCAGCATCTTCGGAGACATCGCTGAGTGCGGAATCGTCGCCGCCCTTGTCGGCGGACTCCTCGTCTGGCTCTCAGCGAACTTCTGGGTTCTTCTCGTGGCGTGTATCCTTGCCGCTCTGGCTTGGGCTTGGTGGCGGCGCGCTGCTATTCGTCGCTGGGTGGATCGCATCAAGGCGCAGGCGGTGAAGCCATGACCATGCTGGACGATGACCTAGCACAGATTCACGCCGACGCCCTCGCGCTCGGTATGGCCAATTCCGTGACCTACACCACGGTCGCCGGGGCGTCGTCTACGATCACTGGCACATTCAACGAGATTGCCCAGCCGTTCATTCACGCCGAAGGATCCGAAGTCCATCGCCGCGAATGCGCTTTCGACTGCCGCGTTTCTTCTGTTTCCGCTCCAACCAAGGGCGACCGAATCCTTGTAGCATCTGGCGCGTATGCCGGAACCTGGACTGTGATTGACACCGGCACGGGCGATGCCGGAGGCTGGGTGCTGAATGTCCGACTTGACGATCGCACCAAGGCCGGCACTGGCAGGCGGCTACCATAATGGGCGCCCTCACCGACAGCCTATCCGCCGTTGCCACGGTACTTACCGCGCAGGGCGTCACTTCAATCGTCAAAGAGTTCTCCGACGCAGCTCCATCGACCGTTGAGCATGCGATACTCACCGTTGAGGCTGCAAGTCTCGACCGCGAAGATATCGACAACTTCGGCGGCGGCGTCACCGTCACCGTTGATTGGTTCTATCCCGGCGAATCCGACGATGGACAGACCGAGTATCTGTCCGCAATGGACCGCCTCGATGTGCTGGTGTCGGCATTCGCCGGCAGTCTCGACCGCACATGTCTTAACATCGACCCCGGCGGCAACATCGAACGCCAGGAAGAATCCGCAGACCTGCCACATTGGTATAGCGCTACCATGACGCTGACCTTTATGCGCAAAGAGCCGGCTACCGTATGACCACGATTGCTACCAATCGGGAAACAGAGGTACGCCTTGGCGAAAAGGGCCGGCGCGTATTCACGCAAGCCGGATGGAACCGCGCGCTACGAAATGCTGGCACTTATGCCGGGTTCTGGTGGCTGGCTAACTATGGCACGCTCCGCTGGAATAGAGGCTATGCCATGTCGCAGCTCGGATACTCGCCAGGGACAAAAAAAATCAAACGCATGGCACGGGGCGAACCACCATTCTACAGCAGTGGTGCATTTCAAAACGGATTTAATACGCGCGCTAATGTTATTGCCAAGGCCAAGAATGGCGGCGCGCGTTTCTGGGTCACGATCCCAGGCGGCGCGTTGAATTACCACCCCGAGCATACCAGCGCATTCCGCAGAATCCCAGCCCGCGAATCCGCAGCCGTAGCGCGCGAGTTCCGCAAGGCGCTGATCATGGAATTGCAAAGCGGCCGCACGGCGTTCGCCGCCAAGCAACAGGCCAAGGCCGCAGCCAAAGCACAACGCGCGGCAGATCGCAAGGCGGCACGCGCAGCCCGTCGCTCTCGCGCCCTCCCTAACTAAGGACACATTATGACAATCGCAACCGGCTTTCTTGCCAAGTCCGCCCAGGTCGGCGGCAGCACGATCAGCGGCCATACCACTTTCGGCCTATCGCAGGCAGGCGTCCCGGTCGAGCTTCGGTCGGACGGCGAGCTATACTCGCAGGTCACGCCGATCATTCCCGCCAATATCGAGTTGGATGTCGAGACAAGGGACATTGGCACGACGGTCGATGTCGGCACAACCGGCGCGCTGTCGCTGGTCGCTGACAAGATGACCGGCGGCAAGACGCTGTCCGGAACCGTGACCTTTAGCGCTACAAGCTGCACGATCATCAGCGTATCGCGCGGCACCGATATCCAGGGCAATGCCGTAGCACGGATTAGCGCGCGCATCAACAGTAGCAACGGATCGTCCAGCGGCCTGACCATTACATCGGCCTAACCGTGATCCGCTACTACCTCGACCAGACGCTGTCGCTGATGGCTGCCGCGCAATGCCAGCACCCGGCACTTGCGCGTCTGCGCGGCCGCGGTCCGTGGTCTGCGTCTGAGTCTCCGGGCGGCGTGATGCTGCAACGCGGAAATGCTGCCGCGTGGGGCGAAATCAAAAATGGACTGGACGGCTTGCGCTATCAGCTTGCCGACCCGCTGCCGCCAATCATGTCGTCAATTACGGTTGACGAGCGTGGCGCGGTCGCATTTATTGACCTCCCAGGCTGCCGTCTGCCGATCAAACTCGCCGCCTACGCTCCGGTCTCCATCGGTCTCGACGGGACGCCGCAGGGTCCGTGCGACGAATACGGACAGGCCGGCGTGCGTCTGTGGGACCGACTCAACTCTGGCGAGCTGCTGGTTGCCGACCCCGAGCTGATTGCCTTCTGCCGTCTGGCGCTGATGTCCAAGACAAATCTGACCGCCGAGCTTGTCCACGCATACAATTTGATCACGACCGAAACAATCCCCCAGATATTTGACACGGCCAACGGCATCCCAAAAGCCGAAGCCGGCGGTGGCTAGTCATGGCCCGCGCTGCCGGCATTGATACAAGTGGCCTCACCATGGGCGAGATTGCGCACATTGCGGCATGGGCCGCAGCGACCAATCGCGCACCGATTCTGCCGGGAGTCTGATCATGGCCGATGGCATCGTCATACCGCTGGACGCGGACGACACCAAGGCACGCGCCAAGGTGCAGCGGCTCAAACGCGAAGCTGGGCAGGCCGGTGCTGAGTTCGGCCGCGCATCTTCACAGGCGGCCCGCATTGGCGGCGCTGGCGGCGGACTTGCCGCGCGTGGTCTTGCTGGATTCGGCCAAGGCACTGCCGCCGGATTCGTCGGACTCGGTATTGCCGCCGCTGGCGCTGGACTCAACGCATTCCTGGCGCGCGATGCCGAGCGAGTGTCTAACGCTCGGGCCCGCGAGGAACGCAACCAATCGCGGGAAGGCATTGCGCGGACGGTCATGGAGCGCACGGACGCACGGGCGGCTGGTGGCGTCAAGTTTGCCAACCCTGCGCGTGCGCTGTTGGCCCGTGGCGTAACTCAGGACAAGCAACGCGAGTCGCTTGCGTTTGGAACGAAGCTAGGGCTCACCACAGAGCAATCACTGGCATCTCTTGAGGTGTCTCTGCGAACCGGGGTTTCAGAGGGAGAAATCCAATCCGGTCTTTCCTCTGGTCTGATGGGTGGATCAGCCGAAGAGGTTGCGACTAATATCCGCAAGTTCAATGGACTCAACAATGCCGTTGCCGCACTGCAAAATGTGTCGCCTGAAATGGGCGGAACGATGATTGCTCGTTCTGTTTTCAGCACCGGAGCCGAAAACATATCGCGCGCAACTGCTGGAATGAACCCGGTTGGAGAATCACAGCTTTCTAGCCTACAGAGCGGAGCTTCCGCCGATGCCATAGCTCGCCAAGCCCGTGACGAAATGAACCCCGGCGAAAAGCTAACCGCCGACATGGCGCGCAAGGCTGATGAAACCGTGCGCGCGTTGAAGGCTGCCGCCGATGCCCAGTCTGGGCTTGCCATTCTCCTGACCGAAATGGGCCGCGTGGTCGGAGTCAGTGCCGGCGGCGCATTCCGCCAGGTTGAAGTCGGCGCTGCGGCGGCATCGGAGTAACCATGGCCGCCATCGGATCACTCACCATCCAAGCCTTACGCGGCACACCGCAGAACGAGGCAAAGGTCGTCCAAGTCATCACGCGACCTGGCGTCGATGGGACTGGCATGCTGGTCGGCGCGTATCAATCGCGTGAGTTCACCGTTGAAACGGACTACTACTCCACGCTCGTCAATGTGCAGTCATGGCGCGCAACTGCGCTCACCTATGTTGGCACATCAGTCAGCATGACGGACGGACTTGGCGAGACCTGGACAGATACGCTGGTTCTCGACATTTCCTTTCAGATTCTCGCCGTCAAAGGTCTTGGCTCCAGTACACATCTGATCCGCGCACAGTGGCGCATGATGGTGGACTACTGATATGGCGTCCGCATCGCGCACCGTTGTCAAGCACGCGGTGCAAACCTCGTCCGATTTCTCGACCTGGACCACGCAAGGCACGATCCGTTGCACTGAGTGCAGCGAGGGCGCTGGGCAGATCGTCGGACACGCTGCGTTGCTGCGCTACCTTGGCGAAGTCCGCGAGCCTGGTGCCGGCGGACAACCGGCTTCACAGACTCCGCTGACTGGGCTAGTCGGGCAATGGGTCCGAGTTCTTATTGAGGAAGTCGGCGGATCCATCACGATCAGCGGCGCCGATTACAACGCGCTCTGGTATGGAATAATTGACGCCGAGCGCATCCAAGACGAGGGCGGCGGAGTTGGCTTGCAGACCTGGGCTTGCGCTGGATTGGCTGCGCATCTGTCGCGTGTTTCGCTTACGAATGGATGGACCGAGGCCATCGGGTCCGGCGGATCAACGGTTGCCGACTACCTCTTGCGCGTTCCTGCCTTTAATACACCAGAGGGCGGCGGAAGGTCAGGCGTAGACTACACCGTAGACGGCGTTTCTTGCCGTGTGTTTGATGCGTTCGGCGGCAATAAATGGACTGCGTTCCAGATTCTCGAAATGCTGCTGGCTGCACACGGACGCTGGCAAGACCCCGCTACCGGGTCGTTTGTCGGGGGCCTCACATGGACGCTATCCGCTGGCACACTGCTGGACTGGGAAGCGCAAACAATCGATGTCGGCGGCATGACGCTTTCCGATGTCATAAACTCGCTCATTAGTCCGCGCCGTGGTCTAACTTGGCGAGTGACCGTCAGCGGATCAACAGCAACGATCGATGTGCGCAGCATTTCAGCGAGCGCCATCACGGTCGGATTTACAACGCTGCCAGCCGCAACCGACACCGCGGCTCCTGACCTGACAAGCCGCTGGATCGGCGGCGTTGAATTGCTGGAAGATCAATCCGCTACATTCGACGCTATCTATGTGGTCGGCAATCGTCCGTGGGTCACTATATCGCTTGCTTACGATCCAGCCAACGCAACTAGCGAGGCTCGAAGTCTGATTGCAGCCTGGACTAGCACACAGGAAACAGCTTGGAATACCACTCCTGATGAAACTACGGACGGCGTATGGCGGACCTTTAAGCTAGGAGTCGAATGGGACGGCCGCATGTACGGCGGCAGTACATACGGAATCCGGCAAAGCCTCACGCTGTCTGGCAGTGATCTAACCGGCGCACGCACCTACAATAGCGCTATCGATTTCCCGCCCACGGTCATGAAACTGGAATCTAAGCTGCCGTGTGGGCAGGGGTTCACGACCGACAAGACTGGCCCACGACAAGATGCCTTGGCATTCTGGAAGCCCGCTGGATCTTCAACCTGGCAGGATCTGCAAGTAAACAGCTATGTTTCTGCACGATCCGTCACCGTTGAAGACTTCCCGTGCGCAATTCACCTGGGGACACCGGATCGCACATCCGACAAGTCAAATAGCCAGCAAGCGCAAAACAAGGCGAACCTCGCAACCAGCGGCGTCCTCGTTGTCACCGTTGGGATGCGCGAGCCTGATCCGCTCGTGGTATCCTGGGTCCGCTCTAGTGGCTCTCGTCCGCGCACCAATCCGCGAACCCTCACTGTCAACATGCCGGACGCCGAGCAGTGGAAAACCCTACAAGGGACTGTCTTTGCCGTAACTTCCGGCTCTCTCGATTCGCTTGGCGCAGAAGATACTATCCGCGACGATGTTCCCATCATGCAGTCGTGGCTTGCGTTCCTGCGTGCTTATTTTTCCGAACCAGCGCGCAACATCACATGGACAGATCGCGGCCAGATTGAGCACGCCTATGGCTCCGGCGCGTCTTCACCCGGCGCCCTGGTAACAACTGCAACGCTTGGCGTTGGTTCGCGCACCATAAACGCTGTGGTCACGCGCCGCGCCTGGGATTTGACTGAAAGCGGTTTCGGTACATCCTACAGCACGGAGCGCATCGTGCCAGACATCGATAGTATCCGATGAGCGGACGAACGCCAAACTTGAAGCCATCAGAGGCCGCGCGCTTCGCTGAAATGGAACGGCGTTTGACCGACCTAGAGGCTCGCACGCGGTCGATGCCGGCGCGCGTAGTCAATCCGTCCGTAGGCTCTACGATGACGATGATTCAGCAAACGGCGCATGGATTCTCCGCAAAAGATGTTGTCAGGCACAACGGAACTAGTTGGACCAAGTCGCAGGCAGACACAGCGGCAAATGCTATTGTCGGCGGCATTGTGCTATCGGTTCCGTCGCCCGATATTTTCATTCTGGCAACTGCTGGCCGCGTTGCTGGGCTGTCTGGTCTGACGTCTGGCAGCCTTCACTATCTCAGCTCTTCAACTGCTGGGGCGCTTACAACGACCGCACCCAATCTTGCTGTTGCCGTACTGCTGGCAGATAGCACAACAAGCGGAATCATAATTCCGCATATCGAGCAAAATGATTACTTTGACGCTAAGACCATATACACAGCAAACGGAACATTTACATCAGGAAGAAACGGCCGTATTTTTGGGATAGTAATTGGCGGCGGCTCAAGCGGAAGTAATTTTGGCATCACCGAGTCAACCCTTGGATATATAGCACCTACATCTGGCGGATCTCCAACCGTTCCTTTGTATTATAGCGTCAATGGCAGCGCCGGCTCTAGTGGAAGCGCTGCGTTTTTTGAGATAGACGCATATTCTGGCGAGGCATTCAGTATAGTTGTCGGAGCTGCCGCGGCGGCATCGAGTGTCATCAACAGCTCTGGAACCCTGGTTTCCGTTGTTGCAAACGCCATAGGAACTGGCGCTAGCATCGTTGGATGTCCAGAGATTGACATTGATATGGCGAGGCGGCCAATATTTTCTGCGAATCCGTGCATCCGTGGTCCGAAGGCATCAGCTAGAACAAGTACAATGATCGGAGAATCGCAAAATGCTGGACCCCGTGGATATACATTTTTTAACTACAGCAACAGAGGCGGTGCCGGAAATAGCGCGGCATCTGACGGAACTGGCCTCACTAGCGGCGTAGATGGTATCGTCATTATATTTTACAAGGCATAATGGAGCTAGCTGTCCGTAATTTGGGCAGCTACCCATTCCCACCCAGATACGGCCCAGCCATCCCCATATCACGGTCATGCGCGAGGTGGTTGTCGTCCTTTGACTCGTTACCGCCATAATACCCATATATTAGATTTTTAGAAATCATGCCGTGTTTATCGCCCATAATTGCCGCAACGGCTAGGAGTTCTTCTCGCGTCATGTCGGTCAGCTTGACGCCACAAAACTGCGAACCATGCGCAAGATACAGCCCACGCTTGATGATGTCTTCTCGTAGGCCGCTCATACCTTCTCCTTTGACCCCGTATCGTACCCACGGACCGTGTTTTTAATAAACAGCCTGCGCCATATCGCTCGCTTTGCTCTCTTCACTATTCGCCCAAACCTGAACAGCGCAGACCGTACATAGCCTAGGCGGTACATCTCCGATATGTATCCTGAATCATAAACGGAAACAATCTTGTAAACCCGGAACTCGCCACACCACTCGAAAATATCACCAGGGCGTGGCCGTTCGACAATTAAAACGCCAAGCCCGGCAACGGTTGAACAATTTTCAACGGTGCAGGTCATACCGCCCCCTTCGCCGCCACCCACGCGTCTTTTATCTCAACACGGAATATCAGCATTTAACCTTCTCCGTTCTGTGTTGGCGGTGGTGTCATGTGAAGCATCCTCCGTGGTGGCAGCGATCCTCGGTCACATCAAAGACTGTTTCTGATTCCTCGGCCTGTAGGTTGGTCAGACCACCCTTATGCAGTCCACCGCCACCGCGCCCGTAGTTGCCGTGTGCCGCTGCATTGGCTTCGATATTCACAGCGAGATCAAACAGGTCAGGATGGTCACGCTTGAGGTCAAGCCATTCGTTCCGGCGCATGTTCGGACACATGAAGCATGACGATTTGCCGACAGTAATACCCTCGGCTTGTGCGATGGCTTGACATCCTGGGCGGTCGATACCCCAGGCCACCAGCGGATACCATGCGGTGAATCCAGGTTGATCGCCACGCTTACACGCTGATGTAATCCGTCTCGCTTCGCCAGCATCGTAGCCAACGGCAAAGGCACCTTGCTGGAACTCGTTCGCCTTGCGCCAACGATCCATGGGCTGAATCTTCCACTTGTCGGTGCATCCAGCGAGGCCATAGGCCTTACTGGGTAGATGGCCCGTGCGTATGCAATTCTCATGCAGCGGCTCAAAGCCGATCACGTCACCACGCACACGTTCCCAGCGTACCGTTGTCAATTCCTGCCAGCCAGCGCACCATTGGCGCATGCGCTCAACGTGTTCAAGTGTACCGGGAATCTCTGAGCCAGTATCGGCAAACAGAATCCAGTCCGGCCTGTGTCCGCGCTTCCGGCATTCGATAATGACGGCGGTGCTATTGAGTCCACCGCCAAAGTTGATGCCCCATGGTACTGCTGGCGGAACCTGCGACAGGCCGAGAGGTAGCAGACTGCTCATTTGGGAGTCTCGGGGGTTGGGATTTCCATGTCGGCCAATTCCTTTGCAATCTGCACATCAATGCCCCGGCTATCGTCATAATCTTCGTCTTCATCTTCATCGCCGGGAAAATCGAGATCCATCCGATTTGCCAACACCTGAAACCAATGGTCTTGGTCCTTTGCGCTGGCACATTTAATCGTGTGATACTCGGGAAAGCTATCGACACTCCCATCGCCCAAACCTGAACAGCGCAGACCGTACATAGCCTAGGCGGTACATCTCCGATATGTATCCTGAATCATAAACGGAAACAATCTTGTAAACCCGGAACTCGCCACACCACTCGAAAATATCACCAGGGCGTGGCCGTTCGACAATTAAAACGCCAAGCCCGGCAACGGTTGAACAATTTTCAACGGTGCAGGTCATACCGCCCCCTTCGCCGCCACCCACGCGTCTTTTATCTCAACACGGAATATCAGCATGTTGCATCCGATTACTTCAACAATATCAGGGTGATCTTTCAAGATGCGGAATAGACCATGAAACCTCCTCAGCCGCTCAATCTCGTCGCGCAGCTTCAACACCAGCTCGGC
>ERZ869925.649-NODE-649-length-22235-cov-5.519342_pt1 | contig 22235 bp, 36 predicted proteins | sample MGYA00579311_ERZ869925 | MGnify/ENA primary metagenome ERZ869925 (study PRJEB32216, sample SAMN09231817) | wastewater metagenome | place: USA: Maryland | collected 2016-07-30 | study: EMG produced TPA metagenomics assembly of the PRJNA472060 data set (Reclaimed...
AACAGTGCAGGGCACGCTGAGCGTTTTTCCGTCGACTGTTAGAGCCTGCACTCGGAATCGGTCGCTCTGGTTGGCTGTACCGCCGGTGATCGTTAGCCGAATCGCGGCATTCATCCACACTTCCGCGTCCTCCACATCGTCGAACGCGTCGGATTCGATTTGCTCGCCTTCGTTGCCATCGTCGATTAGCGTGATTGCCGCGATACCGCCTTCGTCCTTGGCCTTAATCGCATCGCCGCTCGCCAGCACGTCGCGGAAATCAACCAGCACATCGAACGTTTCGCCAATATCCTTTGGCACATGCGCTAAGCACTCCAGCTTCCCATCAATTCGCTTGACCTTGAAACTCTGCGCCGTCGGTACGCCGGTTTCTTCGCCGACTGAGAGTGCGGCCATGATTTGGGCGCGTTCGTCATCGGTGAAGCCGCCCCCACCCCCGCCTTCAATGTCAGCCGTCGTAATCGCAACCTCGCTGACCTCATGGCCTAGCCCGTCATCAAACACGAAGTAGCCGCTCTCGAATCCGCTAGGCCGAGCCACCGCAGCCGAGTAGGTCACATCGGTTGCCGAATCACCCACCACGCTAATGCCGTCCGTGCTGCGTTCTAACGCCAGCGTGCCGTCTGCTGTAACGAGCTTCCACCCGATATCGAGATTGCTGCCGCTGATGGGTAGCGTGCCTTTAGCCGCCAAGTCCGTGGCCTCTAGCGTGCTGCGTGTCTCAACCGTCATGGCCGCGCGTGGGAGCAGTGGCACACGTCGCGAGTCGCCTTGCGGCGTGTTCGTGCTGTAAACCGGATTGGTGACGATCGGCTCTTTGCCATAGCCGTAGCGGACTTTAACCGTGCCCGATGGTGCAGCCGAGAGCGTCAGCACGATGTTTCGGCCCTCGATCGCTGTGCTGCTGATCGTGAGGTTAGACGCAAAGTCGTTCGTCGAAACCTCGAAGCCCGTTAGAGCTGTATCGTTGTCGTAGATGTTGGCACTCGATAGCCACTCAATTGGGATGTTGATATTGGCACTGCTGGGACGCCGCCAGGCGTTGAGCGCCTTTGCACCACCAGCCGGGTAATCAGCCAGCCCTAGCTTATAGAGCACGCTTTGGCTGTCACGGTGTGCCAGCGAAACATACTCCGGACCATCAAAGTGCGCAAAGTCATCATCCAGCGGGAAGTCTATCGCACACGACGAGATAAACGCGCCGGTTGTTGATTCGCCCCATTCGATTTGTGTCTGTCGCAGCGTGGAGCACACAGCCGCAGTTGAGTCGGAGTCAGAATCATTGAGCGGCCCCATGACCGTTAGACCGAACTTGAGTGTTTCGTTCGTGCGTCCGGTCGCCGTTTGAAACACGCTATAGAGCCGGTCCAGCGCTTCTGCGTAGTCGCTTGCGTCGAATGAAGGGTTGTTGGTGTCGGCCTGCCCCTGATCCCATAGCACGATTTCGCAGTCGCCAACATCCTCAATGGCGTCCAAGGCATCATCGAGCGGCCCACCAACATCGAGCGGTACGCCGTCTTCGTCCGAGTCCCAATAGCCGCTGCTGGCGTCGTACACGAGCCCGCTACCCGGCACTGCGTAATTAATCAGGCCAATCGGTAGGCCCGTGGTTTCAGCCAGGTCATTCGCAAACGCGATTGCCCCATCGCCGTAGTTCACCGTCCATCCGCCTTGGTAGTACATGCGGGTAAGGTCGTTGGGCTGCTCTGGCGTGTCGTAGGCCACGAAACGCCGCTGCATGATCGATTGCCCCAGCATGGCCACATTGATGCCGACGCCGAACTTTGCATCAGTTGCGATACTGTTGGCCAATACGTGGCCGCTGCCGTCTTTGCTGCGAGCCTGCCGCGCGTACCAGCCGCCTGCGTCTACCGTGACCGTGCCCGTCCACACGCCACCCGACGCCACTAGGCCTTCTACTGGCAGCCATGTTGTGACTGCCTGCGAAGTGGCCGCGTCGGTAATGCGCATTTCAACGCTGGCGGGCGCTTCGTCAACGTACTTGCCACTCGCTGGAATCTGGCATTGATAGGTGTTCGTAAGCGGGTTGAATACCCGGTTGAACACCCGCCCGTCCGCGAAGTTGTCGAGTGAGACACCTGGAATCTGAGTGGCCGGTAGGAAACTAAACGAACGCGCTACGCTGTCGCCGCTGCTCGCCTTGGTCCACGTTGGATTAGTCGCAGTGGCCGTGGTCTGGATGATGTACGCGAGTCCGCCGCCAATATGTGTATCGTTTAACGTGTCTACCTTGTTGCCGGTGTAGCCACCGCCGGGAACCGTGATATTGCCCGCATACGCGCCAATGCACGTTACCACTAGGCAGTTATTTTCAGATGGCGTAATGCTCCCTGGCTGAATACTGGTGCCGTTGCCAGTTGAGTTCGTGGACGCCTGATCGGCACGATTGACCAACCTTACTCCGCGAGTGCCGATGAAGAATACACTCGGCAATCCGCCACCAGCACACGTCACGGTAATCGTGTGACCGCTGCCAGTGACCGGCTTTGCGCATTCGTAGACAGTCTGCCGAATCGAGTTTGTGCCGGCCGATGAGCCGACATCAGAGTCTAGTTGGGTCCACTTGCTACCCTTGCCATCCACAAATGTCATTGACGAAGCAGCTACCGCATAGTTGATAACCAGGATGCCGTAGTCACAGCCGCTGTCGTCAAACGTGATTGAGACCGTGTTGTTATCCGAGCTGCCGGCCTGCGCGGTGACGATGCCATCGGCCCAGACGGGTACGGTTTGCTTGGTCGGTTCGGCGTAGCCGTTGCGGAATTTAACGCCGGAATTGAGAACGTGATTGGTCGCGTCCCATGCGGTTGAGAAGTAGGTGTTGAAAACGGTTGCGATGTTAGTAACAGGCGTAGCCGAGCCGCCTACATACGTCACATTCGCACTCTGAGCGTTGTTCGCAATCGTGAGCGTGCTTTGCCCGGCCGCTTTCGTGTACTCCACAGCCGGCAGCGCATAAACATCAATTCCGCTCGTACTGCTCTTAGCCGAGAACGTCAGCTTGATCGCATCCGTTTCGCCTTGAGCCAGGTCGAAGATGTATTGCCCCTTGGCGTTCGTGGCGTCCTTTTCGGTTGCGCTGGTGTCGCCCAATACCGTGACCGAGCCATCATCCTTCTGGACGTAGGCCGTAATGTTGGCGGAGTCACCTGTCTTTGGCCGGCCGGTGGCGCTATCCCACGCCAATACCGTGACCTTCTGGCCACTGACGTTGCGGTCGATAGCCAGGGCGGGCGTTGCGAGCGCGAGAGCAAGTAGAAGTGCGAGGTAGTGTTTCATAATTCGTTATCGCCCAAGTAAAAATGGCGGGAGCGGATAGATTCGGAAATTCGCATTCACGAGCCCGTCAATCATCGTGCCGAGCGACGAATCACTCGCCGACACCAACACCCAATGTTTGCCCGTGCTGGAGTTGTAGGTCCAGGCAATGGCCCCAGTGCCGGTCGTGCGAGTCGCCGTACCGCGCGCGAATAGATACGAGTTGGTCGGATTGCCTGCCGTCGCGATGAAGTCGTGCATCGGCGCGCCCCAGTTCGGGCGACTGGTCTGCGAGCCGTAAGCGTTCCAGGCAGTGTAGAGCGGGTTATTGGTGGCTAGCGAATCAATCCCGCTGCCCGTGCTGATGTTGTCGCCGGTCCAAATCGGTACGAATATCCAATCGTTGGTATAGCTGCTAAATACGTCGTCCCACTCGTCGTTGTACGCAAAGTCGCTGATGCCAGTGCCGGCCGGCGCTTGGCTGGCGACTGAAATCATCAGCTTGACCTTCTGATTGAATAGCGAGGCGTTCGCCGCGAGTAACTTCGCCGCGCTGTCCGCCGTGCCAGTCGTGATCCAGGTCAGTGAGTTGTTGGCCGCAGGCGTGAGGATGTCGGCCCCGATATCCGACACGTCGTCGAACTCTGTTTTCTCATCGGGCACTGGGCTATAAGCGCTCACTACGTTGTTCGGGTAGCCGCCAGTGGGCGAGACACCGGCAATCGCATCGTGGTAGCTGTAGACGGGCACCGCTTGCAGTTGCCAGTAATCGAGCAGCGCGCGGATACAGCCTGCCGAGTAGGTTTCTTCGGACGTGTTCGCGATGGCGACGATCTCAACTTGCCCGGCCCGATGGGCGCGAATCAGCGCAGTCAAATCAAGCATGTCGTCGATGTCCGAGTCACAGTCAGCGTCGATGATAATTTTCGGACGCGACCCCATCCACGAGAGGTCGAGGTCTTGTAGGTACGGCATTCCCTCTCGCCAAGCGCCGATGATCTCAGCCTGCGTGAGCACCCGGCGAAATATCGCCAGTTCGCCCATGTCGCCGTCGAGCGTGTGGCCGCTGATTGATTCGCCGCGATAGCCAATCGTCGCCGGTACTCCTGCGCCTGCGTCACTCGTCGCGCTTAGATTATTCTGCACCGTGGCTCGCGTGCATTCGTAGCCGTCAACATAGCCTTTAACGCCGGAGTTGGATTGGCTGCCGTCATACGTGAACGTCACTAGGCGCGGATATCCAGAAAAGAACTTGAGCCGCTCCGGTGGCGTGAACGTGCAGATCAGGGCATTACTGCCGTTTGTGTTAATAATCGAGAGTTGCAGCGGAGCGCCCGTCCCAGTGCCGTTGATCTCTGTGATCACTCCGCGAAATGTGCCGCTCTGCAATGAGTTGGCGAATATGCAATAGTGGGTAGCGCCGCCCGCTGGCACGATCTTGACCCACGCCATGATCGTAAACGAATCGGTGTGGGCGAAACGTAGGTTCGTAGCCGGTGAGGCGATTGCAAAGCCATCGGCAGTTGCTGCGCGGCTGTAGGTCTGAATCTGCGGCGAGCCCGTTTGATGCAGCAGCGGCGACGTGCCGGCCGTTGGCTCGCGCCCCGCAGCGGCTGTCGCGTTGTACCCGTTGATAACGTCCGTGAGCGTAGAGCCGCTGAACGTGCGCCAATGGGCGACGGGGCTCAGTCCAGATATGTAGCTGCCGTAGTTGGCACCCTGCGCCACCCCAGCCCACAGCATCAGCAGCAGCGTTAGTGTGAGTCGTTTCATAATTCGGTCTGCGGCCCTACGCTGCCGCGCCTAGCGGCGTGATATCAATCTGCGACAAGTCGCGGTTGTAAATCGGACGCTCGGTCGTAAAGAACTGGCTGCGGTCTAGCTCGCCTGGCACCCAGCCGTTGATCCGCAGTTGCCACAAACCAGCTCGCCAGTTCTCGGCCCATTCTCTTTTCGCTGGATCGTCGGCACATACCAGGCTGTCATCGAACAGCCGCAGATATTGATTCTTGGTCGTCGGCAGGTCTCGGAAGAAATCGCGCACGACCAGCACGTTCGTGTTCGGGTTCATCCCGTGCGTCTTTAGCCAGGTGAACCGCGGGCAGTTTAGGATCATGCCGTGCGCTTGCATCATGCCGCCGCGAACACACTCAAACGCGATGATGTCGCCCCAGTCTTTGCCGTCGGCGCTTATGGCGTTGGCGGAACCGCGAATGATCTGCCAGTTGAGCGCCTGCTGGTTGTCGAGCGTGACTATCGAATAGTCTTGGCCGTAGAAGTGGCAATCGCGGATCGTGCAATTGTCCGCGTGCATTTCGTCTTCGATGAACTTGCCGGTGCGGCCGGTCTTCGCGTTGTATTCGTAGTGCCCCTTGAGCGCCTTGAATGCGCCGCCTTTGGGGCACTTGAGAAATTTCAGGTCCGTGAACTTGTGCCAGCCAGTCGTGAGGTCGGTATTCCCCTCGACTTCGATAATCGGGTCCACGCCGTTTCCGTAAAGGTAGAGCTGGCCGCTGAACTGCATATCAGCGCCAGGCAGCCGGAACATTGGCCCACTGCCTGGCGGGCCTTGTCGCAAGATGGTCGGCCGATCGGCTCGCACTGCGCCCGCCTGATAACGAGCCGGGCACGTAATCGTGCCATCGAGCTGGAAGTCGCCGCCTTGGAATAATTGCAGACCATTGCTCCTAAGATTCGTTTGAATCTTTTCGCGGAGCGCGACGGCTTTTTTGGCGGCTGCGACCATTGATTCTGCTACTGCTCAGTCGGCGTTTCGTGCGACTTACTCTCGTGGTCCGCTGGTGACGCTGAGCGCAAAGGCAAGGCCCACCAACCCGCCGACGATCAATCCCGGCCACCCTGCGCTCGACAAGAACGCCAGCAAAATCAAAAACAGGATTCCGGTCATTTCGGTGCCTCGTGTTTCAAAACCCGGCCCCACGGGCGGGCCGGGTAAGGTTTCCTTGCGGGGCGTGGTTACTCTTGCTCGGTCGGTTCGCCCGCCGTGATTTCGACAACCGTAGCGGCGCCCGAAACCAGTTCCACTTCAAGCGTGCCGGCAACGGGCACGATGCCTTCGCCCATGTCGGCGTCGGCTTGCACCGATACTAGCGCGGTGCCGAGCGGGCCAACTGCCGAGACTTCGCACGACAAGCCGTCTTCGCTGGGCACGATCGACACCAACTCCGAGTTATCGACGCCCCAGATCGGCGAGCCATCGACGGGGGCCGGGTGCCCCTTCTTATCCTTGAAAGCAACCGTGCATGTAGCCTTTTGGCTGGATGTCATTTTCAACATGACTAAAACCTCTCCTTTTGGTGAACGCTCAGCGTTCGGGGTTAAACGTGGGGGCGCGGTTTGTTCGGACACCGTCCCAATTCCAAAAACGATTCGTAGCGCGTAATTCCCCTCGATACCCTCCAGTGCGTCGGCACAGCGGTGTACATCGCGGAGAAAACGCCTTAGTGGTTTGCAAATCATGCGGCCCTCGCGAGCATCGTTCGTATCAAACCCGCGTCGAACAGCAGCCGCTTGCGCTTCGTGTTGATCGCATCAATGACGGCGTAACCTTCGTCGCAGTATTTCTTGATCCACTCGAACGATGCGAATTGCTCCATGCCCCACGTCTCAAGAATGAGCCCGTCGCGGTTGTAGCCCTTGGCGTAGATGGCGTGCCCACCCAGCGAGCCCCAGGCGCTGCCGGGGCCTTTGGTCTGGGTCCAGGGCTTGCCGGCCTGTAGTTCACGCATCGCGCTCTTGGGCAACGCTACGCCGATCTCGCACCCTAAGTCGCCGTAAATGGCGAGCTTAAAATCAATCGGGTTGGTCGGGTCCAGCGTGGCGAACGCCTGAATCTTGTGAATCCTCAAACCCGGACGCCAGCCAACACGCCGCCAGTAGTTGAGCGAGTCCAGCATGACGAGCCCGCTATCCGCGCCGCCCGTCTGCCGCATGTATTCCTTGACGACTTGATTATCCGTGATCGTCGGCAGCTTTCCGGTTTCCGCCAGTTCAAACCGAAGCGTCTGCGCGGCCCGAGTGGCGATGACACAGCAGCCGTATTGGTCGTTGGCGAACATCCGCGGCCCGGCGCCGGGGTGCGCATCATCGACGTTCCATTCGGTCGGCACCTTAATCGCTTTGGCCCGCATGATGGCGCGGAGCGGGATGGCGCGCGAATCTTGTTTCGCTGCGAGCTTGCCGAATTTTAGGGTGGCGGTGTTCATTAGTTTTGGTGGCTCGCGCGTTCTACTTCCGGCTCGGCAGATGCGCACGCAGCTTCGTAGGCACCTTTGCGGGCTTGCTTGGCGGCGCCGGCCAATGTCCCGGCGTGGATAACGCCGATGAGCGCCACAACCACGAACGCGAGCCCGATCAGCACGGCATTGGCTAGCTGTCGCCGCTGCCGGGTTGGCTTGCACGAGAACGCTTTGCAGGCGTTATTCCGTATGGTCGTCATCATCTTTTTTGCCTTTGTCATCGAACTTGAAAATTGCGTCGATCAGTCGCTCCACTATCTGACGAACGCGTTTGATTTTGATTAACCGCAGGCCCACCAACATTCCGCAAGCCAAGATGATTTCAGGGTGTTCTTTCCCGCCCATGAACGCATAGCCAAACATCCCCAACGCCGCGCCCAGCATTCCGTAGAACATGCTGGCCAGCATCCCTTCCCACTTCGTGATCGTTTTGTGCAGCCGCGCTTCGGCGCACGCACCCGCCAAGCCTGACAGCAGGCCGGTTATCAGGAAGACGGTTTCTGCTTTCCACTGATCCATTCATAAAATCGCGTGTAGATGCTGGCCGCGTCCGGTAATGAGCCGGACCGCGACCAGCGGGCGAGCGTGGTTCTAAGTGGTCTTTTTCGCGGTGTTGTCCGTCACCGCGTTCTTAATCACGAGCAAAATCATCGTGGCCCCCACGGCTAGCACCGATGACAAACCCGGACCCGCGTTCGTGCTAATGTCCGTCAGCCATGCGACGACCGCAGTTAAAACGGCTGGCGGAAACGCTTGAATGATGCGTTTGGTTTCGTACCAGCCCCAGTCCAAAATGCCTTTGCCGATCGCGATAGGGTCCATGTCTGTTGCTCCTAATGACTATGAGTTGATTGCTTGCGGAAAATACCAATCGAGCAGACGCCCGATGAGCCACGAGAGGACTGCAGCCAAGATGATCGGAAGAATGATAAAGTCGCCAACGGTATCGTCGGCGCTAGTCGATGCGTTGAACGCCGCACACACGACCTTGTCGCAGTTGCGACCTTTGATTCGGCTGGCGATGGATGCAGCGAAGCGGTCGCGGTGTTCGCTCGTCGCCCAACCACGAACCGATTCGGCCCGATGCTCTGCTGCTAGCGCGTCGGCTAGTTCGCTGGCAAGCCACTTACGCTTGCTCTCACTGCGCACGAGAGTTCCGACCCAACTACCGCGGATCAGCTCCGCCGCGTGGGCCTGCAGTTCGAGTTGGTCGTGAGTCGCTTTCATTCAACTTTCTCGCCGCGGAGCGTTGCCCAAATAAGAATCAACGCCACCTTCACGGCGGCTACAAAGCGTTGCCAGCGGGTTTGCCTGTTAATAATCACCGGCCCAGATCGCGTAAATAAACGCCGCACACGCCACCACCAAAACAACTTTCACGATCATTCGTTGCGTCCTGGTTAGCGGTGGCACTTGGTTTCGTTTCTTGTTCGCCCACTGGTACGCCCGATGCTGCAGGTAGAAGCCGCTACAAACGAGCTTCCACCAACAGCGCCAGAACACGTTCACCGGCAGCACCCTCGCCCCAACAGCCGGCCGCTAAACAATCGCCCACCGAACAAACCGCGCCCGCTGAATCGCCGGCCAAAGAACGAACGCCGCACGGGGTCCGCTTGCTGAACGGGCTGGTGGCCGCAGTTGCAACTTGAGCAGCCACAACCGCATGAGCAGTTGGTGCCCGATGCTGTGTCAGTGACTGGCACCCACGTTGGCTTGCAGGAAGTGCCGTTGCAGACCGTCTTGAGTACGTAGCGAATGGGGCCGGTCGGCGCAGTCTTGGTGACGTTCTTGGCCTTCCACGCGTCCGCGAACGCCTTCCCCTCCGGCGACGTGCCGTCGATCGTGATCGGGCCGATACTGGCTTGCAGGCCGTCTAGCAATTCAGTCGCGATGCCTTGCCGGCGGTACTTTTCCGCGACTTCGATCCAGGTTACGCGGTTGCCAGTTACCTTGATCGTGGCGACAGGTGGCTTTCCAGGTTCGTCTGCGATGAGGTACGCGAAGTAAAAGACTCCGTTGGCATTCCCGGCGTTGTAGCTTGATACCGTGCACCGTTCGGTCTTGAACACGCCAGGCACCGCAAACGGAACCTGCGTTTCCGACTCGGGGATGGCGACGGCTTGGGCTGAACCGCCACCGCCAGCCAATTGCATGGCTGCTAGTCCGAGTAGAATGGTTGCTGCGAATGCTTTGAACATTGGTTTCCTTTCGTTAGCCGGCTGGTTTCATCCAGTCGTCGGGGGTGGTCATCGTGGCAATTGAAAACGAACCCTGCCACGCACTCTTGGCCGTGCGCTCGGAATCGTATCGAACGATGTTGTATGAATCGGGGTAGGGAATCGCGCGCTCGGCTGCGTTCCACATCGCCCACGGCACCGCGTGCCCACTGCGGCCAACCGATACGACGCGGCCATGAAGTAGCAGGCAAATCGCTTGTTCGTACGATTCTGGAAAAATCACTTCCAGCGGCTTGAACCATGCGGCCGTTTGCTCCCAGCCATCGGGGAAGTCGCTGAGCGCCACCCACGCGCCGCCGGCCTGATTCGAATTGCCCTGGCCGCTGGTGCCGTTGATGGCGTGTTTGAATCCGTAATCGTGTGGCTGGATTTTGTCGGGCAGGAAGCCACGCTTGGCGGCGATTTCAAGAACCTGCCGGACGTTCGCACCGCCCATCTTGCGCGGGTTGGCTTCGGCGTAGATCGACAGCGGCGATAGCCACACGCTGCCGCGCTGGGATTCTTCGTAGCGAAAATCCTTTTTTGGGCCGTCCGGATAGATAATGCCGCGCTGCCGATTGCGAGCCGCTTCGGCGTTCGCGCGCAAGCTATGGCACGTACATTCATGCGTCGGGTTTTGATTCGTGAACCGGTCGATATAGTTCATCGCCCACGCATGGTTCGCGTCGTTTTCCTTGGCCTTTTCTTCCCATAAGCTGGGCTCAATCCAGAGGTCGGCCGGGAACTCGCGACTAGCGGCGCCGCAAACATCCATCAGCGCATCGCGGGTATCTTCGGCAGCCAGGTGGTCTGGGTATCCCGATGGGGGTAGCACGACGTCCAGCAGCGCGGGATTGATTCGGTCGGTTGTTTTCATTTCACCGCCCCTTCAATTTCGGCTGCGGTCGTCGGCGATTTGACGGTTCGCACCACGGCATTGCTGGCCATGACGACGAATACCGGGATGCCGGTTTCGTTGGCGGTTGCTAGCGGAACTTTGTATTGCTCGGGTGTCTCGCCCGTTCCGTCCGTCGTGGTAACGTCGAACGTGGTCGCCATGATTCCCGCGCGGTTCAGCTTGTCGATTCCCGCGAGCACTGGGGGTGGAACGCTGCCTTTGCTTTGTTCGTAGCAATAGACCGCCGCGGTTACGGTCTGTGCTGGCGCGACGATACCGCCGCCGCGAACTGCCTGAAGAATCAGCAGCGCGACCAGCATTCCAGCGGCTATCCGTTCGTGTCGCAGCATCGCGTTAAGCTACAGGCGTGATCGTGGTTGTTTGCTTGTCGGCCGCGGGCTTGATAATCAGCAGCTCCGCCATGCCCTTCCAATGGTCGAGATATTGGGTTTGCTCGGCTTCGTCGGTAACTTCGCGGATCACGCGCGAAAGCTGGCACAGCGACGCCTCGGTCGCGGTGATTCCGCCATCCGTCGGCGCTGCTGGCTGCAATGGCGTGCCGGCGGTTGGCGCGGGCGCGCTGCTGCGGAACTTGGAAATCACCGTGCCCAGCATGGCCTTGGCGGGCCTGAATCCGAGTACGCCAACAAGGCCGATGCAAATGATTCGAATAGCCCAGTCGATCGCGGCCGGGCTGAGGTTTTCGTAAAAGGCTGCGAGCAGCATGGCTTCACCTATTCGCAAATTTTGGTAACGATGTTCTCGGCCGCGTCTTCGACGTAGGGCATGGCCTTCGATTTCGTCCAGGCGTTTGGCCCCGGAAGTTCGATCACAAACTCATCGAATGCCGTCGTGAGGGTTTCCTTCAAGAGCTTCCGACCGTTGGCATCCTGCGCCCGCAATAATTCGTTGAACTTGCTCAGCGTGGCGCTGTTGGCAACTCCGTAAACGTGCTCGCCGAACTCGATGCGATTGGCGATTTCAAACAGCCGATCGGCCTCAATGTCGTTGCCGGCATGGGCTTCGCGTATCGCTTTGCCGCGCAGAAACGTAACGTCGTCTGCTTTGGTTAATGCGTTCATTCGATTGGCTCCACCAGCACGCTGTTCGCGGGCACGTCCTCACGGTCGATTACTTGCGTCGGCTCCGGTCCCCCGCAATCGATCCAGCACATAGCCAAACACGCCGCGCCAACCGCCAGGATCACCAGCCAGCCCGCTAGGATTAGCTCCTGATGCCGCGTTAGCTGCCGCTTCAATCGCATTGCCGATGCCCTTGGCGATTTCCGATTCTGGCACGTCCACTTCGACGTCAACCGTGGTTGCCCGGTGGACCCGAACTTTCACATTGACGCTCAAAACCACAGCCTCCCGCCCCGCGACACTCTCCACAGCTCCACGATCAGCAGCACCCAAGCGGCCAGCGTTACGGCTCCGCGTTTGTTTCGCGTCTTCATCGCCGGCCCCACCAACAAAAAAGCCGCCTGAACCAACGCTGCTGTTTAGAGCAGAGTCGAATCAGGCGGCTTGCCCGCATCTATGGCGGGTGAATTCGCTTGTAAATTGGTTCCGCGGTGGTGTCCGCCGGCATAGTGGCCCGCCGAATTGGTCGTGGCCTATTTCCCTCGCTTGAATGACATTAGCGCGGCCGGTTCGCGTTTGTCAATCGCTTTTTGAACTTTGTGCCCGATTCGAACTCATAAAGTTCGCGGGGGCGGAAATCCACGGTGCCAGCCCAGTTTGCATATTTCCCCGAATCGTACGCCTCGCGCAGCTGCTCGCGGAACTGCAGCAGCGCGGAGTTGATCGCGGGGTTTGGGTCCAGAACGTCGGCTGCCAATCCATGGCCCTCGGTTTTTAGAACAGATTGCCGCTAGCCCGAACGCCCGCCGCTTCGATGGTAATGATTTGCTTAGATTTCATCCGGGCAATGTAAGCATCGCGGCTACTGCGTTTATAGCCGGTCGCTTCGCTCAGCGCGTCACGGTCGACGCAATCCGGGTACGCACTAATCAGCACGTCCAGAATTGCTTGCTCGCCGGCGGGCAAACGCTGGCGCCAAAACTCTTGCAGGTCGTCGCCGGTTGGCAGCGGCTCCGCGTCGGGAAGGGCGGCTTCACCTTCGGGTGTGGCCATGACGTTGCCGCTGGCCGTATCGACCAAACCCTTTTGCTGCAGGCGAGCGATATAGGCATCCCGTGACGATCGCTTGTAACCGGTCAGAACCGTCAGCTGCGATCGATCCAGGCCGTCCGGATATTGAATGCAAGCGGCAAGCACTTTCGCTTCGCCAATGGGCAGGGCGCCGCTTGATTCGAGCACACTTGCCGCAACTGATGTTCGCACCGGACGTTGCGGCGCCGTTTGTCGAATCGTGCTCGGTTTATACACCGGAATATCGGCGGGCTGGGAAAGCCCCACAGTCGCGTCGCCGTTGAGCGTCAGCAGTTCGAACAGCTCGCCCGCCACCCGCTTCGCCTTACCAGCCTTCCCGACGACCGACGAGTGCGCCTTCGATGCCCGCTCGGCTTCGGCCTTCCAGTGATTTCGCTCTGCCGTAAGAGACGCTAGTTTCTCCGCAGCGCGTTCGTCTGGCGCCGCTGCCGGCTTCGCCTTCACCTGGCGTTCCAGCTCGACGATGCGCCGCTGAGCATCGGCCAGCGTCTTCGCTTCCTCGACTGCTTGTTTGGGCAGGTCCGCGAGTTCGCCCAGAGCCGCCCGAATCCGCTTCGATGGTTCTGGGGGCGAGAGCGTGCGGCGTAGCCCGCTTTCGGGGTGCGTGGTCTTCACCGCATCGGCCAGAAACAGCACGACGCCTTCCGCACTGGTCGCCGGCCCCATCGCGTAGAACTGATGGTCGAGCGAACGCAGCTGTTTCTTGTGTTCGACGTCGGCCGGGAATCCGAGCGTATCCAGTGCCCGTTTCACGTCGACGTCCAGCGTGGTTTGACCGACGAAGATATTGCGGCATTCGGCCACGACGTCCTTATCGAGCTTGCTCATCCGCTGCGTGGCCGCGATCAGGCAATAGCCGCGCTTCCGGCCACGGCTCGCTAGATCGATCACGGCGCCGGACGCTTCCGACTTGCCGCCCTCGGGCGCGAACTCGTGGGCTTCGTCCAGCACGATCAGCCGCGGTGCCCAGTGCTCGCGCGGCGCGGCCATGATGGATTCCAGGAAGTAGCGAACGTATTCCCGACGCTTCGGCCGGTCGAGTTCGTAGAGACTCACGACGCCCGATAGTTTCAATTCGAGCAGCTTCCGCGCGAGCAGCTTGGCGGATCGGACGTCCACCGCGACTTCGCCACCCTCGCCCGCAACGACGAAATCGAATTGTTCACGGAGCGTGACGAACTCGCCTTCCAGGTCCAGGATCAGGACCGGGATTTTCGCCGCCACCTTTTCGACGATCAGCCGCACCAGCCAAGATTTGCCGCTGCCGCTGCTGCCCTGGATCAGTGCCCGCGTGTCGATCAGCCGCGCGGGGTCGATCTTGAGAATACCGCCACCGTCGATACTGCCGATTCGTTCCATGTTTACTCCGCTAATATCGCTTTTGCCTTATCGACCACGTGGGCGATGGCGTCCGAAACCTTTTGGTTGAATCAATCCGGCCAGGCGCTCGGGTTGTTGATGAACGGTTCCAGGGCCGTGACGGCCTTCAGTGTGGCCAGCTGACGCCGCAGGTCGGCGCCGATCGATCGCACGCGTTCGCGGCCCAGTGGAATCACTTTGCCGCTGCGGATGCCGGCCACCAAATCGTCGTCTGCCATGGCGATAAAGCTAACGCGATCGTAGCTCGCCGGCATTCCACGCAACGTGGCGTTCAGCACTTCGTTTAGTCGGTCGACGTTGTTCATGTGGTCACGTACTCAAACTCGATTCGATTGCGGGGCGTGTCTAAATCGCCGCCCATGTTGTTGATGAACATTTCCACGAAGACACTCGGCCAGTGCTTGGGGTGCCCCTCGGGGAAGCCTTCTTTCGTGGTTTCACTGAATCCGTATTTCAGGTCGTCGGTCAGCCGCCGCAGCGGCTCGCCTTCCTCCGGACACGTTGCACACGAAATGATTCGGATTAGCCCCAGCCGCTCGATTGATTCGCCGGGCTGCAGCCCCATGCACTTCACGCAGCCGCACACGATTTGTTCCGGCCGCAGGAGCCACCAGCCATTCCGCCGCGTTACCGTCTTCGTGCGGTTGCGAAACTGTTCGGTAGTCAAGGCAAAACTCATGTTCCGGGGCATAACTGACCAATTCCTTTCATTTCGACCGCTTAACTGACACTGCACTCGCAACTGAGTTAGCCATACGCACTCGCTTGCTGCGGTGGCCGCTTAAATCGGGTGTCACGTTGTACGGTCTCGGAACCACGGAACCAGTGCAGCACGATCAGGTGCGTGGGAAATCGCAGGCGCGGCGCCCAATCGAAGAACAAGCATTCGGCCGGCACGGCGGGAAACCACACGGCCGATAGGTAGACCACGGCGTGAACATTGCCGTTCACTCGCGCGAGCCCAGGCGGTAGCGTCGTCGTTGGTTTGTCGTTGCCGTACATCAGACCCAGCGCCGGAAAGTTACGTTCGTGACGCCCGGCGGCTGCTGACTTCGAAACGCCCCGTCGACGTCACCGTGCCAGCCCTCTGTTTCTTCAGCTTCGACCATGGCGATAAATGCCTTGTATTTTTCGGACCGCACATCCTCGAACTTGCCGACCGACATTTGGAACGAAACCGTTTTGACTTCGCGCCGCTTGCCTAGATGGTCCACGCCGCGAACTTCCAATTCGCATGGCTGGCTGGCTCGGGTGGACAGCGCCGCCGTGAAATCGTGGTAGCTGATTTCGAGTTCGACGAAGCGTGCCCCGCTGGCTACGTCCGATACAGCAAGGCAAACGACGTCGCGCGGCTCGCCTCCGAATGGATACGTGATTGAAAGTGTGCCTTTAAGTTTCATTTCGATTTGCTCCGTTGTTCGCGTTCCATTTCCGCCATCTTTTGCAGGTGTCGTTCCGGGTTATGGTGCAGCGCCCGGCCGTAGTCGTGCGGCTTGCCGTCGTGAATCACGTTGCACTTATTGCACTGCAGCTGGTTGCCGGCGATTTGCCGATTGCGTTTGCTGCCGCAGTTCGGGCAGGGAACTTTGGTGTTCAGGTTCATAACTGGCTCCCTTCCGCACTGCGTTCGTCGATGGCCTGCAGCAGCTGCGTACGCAGTACCCCTTGCACCGGCCCCGATTCGGGCAACCGGCAAACGTACATCGACTGCGATTCGGGCCACGCGGTCGCGATGAATTGTTTCAGTTTGGCCCGGTCCATGGCGTCCAGCCGCTTCCCGTGCTCGCGTTCCAGCTTGGCGTTCGCCGTCGCTTCCGCCGCGGTGGCCGCTTCGAACTCGCGTTGCTCTTTGTCGAGCTTGGCCCGTGTGGCTTCGGCGCTCCGGTTCGATGCCGCGCGGGCGGCGGTCTGCTGGTACTCGGGCGCCGGGTCCGGCCAGACCAGCCGAGCGCCTTCGCGTTGGTTCGCGACCTTGGATTTCAGCAACGCCGGCTGCCACGCGCCGGGATGGGCCTGGAAATGCCGAATCGTCAGCATGGCTTCGTGGGGCAGGGTGCCGTTGGCCCGTGCCGATTCGCAGGCGGCGCGGGCGTATTCGACCCCACATTTTTTTAATTCCCCCTCCACCCCCTCCCACGTCACGGTTTCGTGGTCGATCGGTTCCAGCGCCTTCGTCGGGCGCGTTTTGCTGGCTGCTATGGGTGGGGTTGGGTTGGGTTGGGTTTGGTTGGGTCCGCGCGCGGGCGCGAGAGCGGCAGTTTTGGCCGTTTTTGGCGCACCGCTTGGGCGCATTTCCGGTTCGGATGCGCCCGAAAGGTCGGGTTCAGGTGGCTGTGAGCGCCCGAACATTTTGACCCGCCACGCCGCCATTAAAATCGGTGTCGCCGTCCGCGTATCTGCCAACTGCAGGAATTTGGCAATTCCGCGAACGATAAAACTTGGCGCATGTTCGGGCCAATCGTGGCATACCAACCGGGTCTCGCCCGGTGCCTCATCGAGCCATTTCGAATCGGTAAGTGCGTTTACCAAATCGCCGGCATCGCCGTGGTATTCGATCGCGGCTGCGATGTCTTCATTGCTGAACCGGCCGACGTCGCCCATCCGGCAATTCTTTCGCGCGAACAGCCACAGGGATTCGAGAATGCCGACGACTTGCCAATCGGGCATCGCCAGCAGCCGCTTTAGCCGCCGGAACTTAACTAACTCTATCGTTTCATCTTTCATCGCAGCTTCCTTACCTTCCAAACAACCAGTCCGTGAGCGACACAGCGGCCATCCAGACGCCGACCAACATCAACACGTACATCGCCACCACCGCGAGCGCCACGACACGTGTACCGGCCAGCGGGTCTTCGTCGCGGCATTCAATCCGAATACAGCCGTCGTCGGTCCTCGGTTCGTAGCGAGCGTGCTGCTGGAACTCAGCAGCGAACGGCGATGGCGTGCCGACTTCGATTAGCCCCAGTTCGGCCAGTTGATCGGCCACGGTCTGCGGCGCCGGCAGCGTCCTATAGGGCGACGGCGTAAACTCACGCGTCGAATTCCCCAGCAGCCATTCGTGTTCGTCCGACAGGTAGTAGCTGACGCCGGACGGTTTTACGTGGGTTTGTTTCATGCGATGCCCCGTGGTTTGTGAACACGCAGGTTCGGCCGGCCCAGCGATTTCGAATCGGCTTTGCTTTTCAGGACCATCCCAGCCCGCAGCTCTTTTCCCTTCACCAGATGATCTAGCAGCATCTTGGTATGGGTCGGACACGGGCGCAGATTCTGGTTGATCTTGAAACTGAAATGCCGGTCGCCACAACGCGCCGTGACGGTCCACAGTTCGGTTTGATTGCGTCGCCTATACGTCACAATTGCCCGCTCTTTTTGGTAAACGCCGGTGAACACGATTGCGTCAAACTGCATAGGATTACTCACCGTTGGTTGACTTACTCGCGCCGACCGAATCGTCGATCGACTTCGCCAAGCACGCGATTTTGTAAATGTCGATAACCAGTTTCGGCGGCAGCGATTGCATATCGCGAACGGACAGCATCGTTTCGTTCGCGAGCTTCGACAGTGCCGCGATACCTTGCCCGACAGTCCCGATCGGCCCGAACGATTCCGGGTTAGCTAGTTTCTTGTCGTTCAACGCTTCGTGCCCTTTGTGGTTAAAAACCGCCGGCCGCGCATCCGTGGTTGGCCGGCGTCGTCCATGGCCGCAGCTACGCACTGCGGCGTCCGTTACCTACTTCGCCGCCCCGGCCAGTTCCCCTTGCGCGTCGGCGTCTGGATTCGCGCTCCAGAACTCCGTCATGCGAGCGTCGATTTCTTCGATCTTCTTTGGCCCTAGCCCGTCGATGTCCGACGTCTTTTTGCCGCTCGCCGTGTAGTCGGCATACTGCCCCATCGTTTCGAGCCCAGCGTTTAAGAACGCCTTGCAAATCGTCTTCTCGGGGTCGAACAGCGTGTCGAGTCGCACGCTACGCCACTTGCCCTTGGGCGCTCGTGGAATCGGTTGGCTGCTGCCCTTGATCGGCGGTTCCGGCTTCGGTTCCTCGGGGATATCGCCCGCGCTGCGGATCGTGAAATGGCCGCTCCCGCTGGCGAATCGCGAAAGGTCTTCAACCGAAACATCTTTTTTGGAAAACGTCAGGCCGATTTTGTATTCGTCTTCGGATACCTTGACGCCCTTCACGTCGGCCGAACCGGTGATTTCATAATCGGCGTCTTCGATCAGCTTGGTTTGCTCCGCGGCTTCGTCGTGGGCGCCGAGCGCGATCGTGACGTCTAGCCGTCGATTACAGAACGTTTTATCGGCGCGGCTCAGCGTCAGCTGATTGCGTGTCACCGTGACGCCTAGCCGGGCTGTGTGCTCGCCTAGATTCACGTTGCCGAACTTGACGAACAACTTTATTACGTCGTCTGCTGGTTTCACCATTTGGGAAAATCCTTTTAGGGTTGGGGGAACTAATCTTTCACTCTCGCGCCGACGTGCAGCGGAACGTCCGGCCGTCGTCGCCTTCATGGGTGGTCGAACAGAGAACGGCAGCGTGGCCGTTACTGGCAACGGACCATCGCACTACCCCGCAGCAACACCGCGGGCACTTGAACTCGCCCGACGCTTTGCCGGTGGCGCTGTGCATTTCCTTGGCAATCGCCACGATGGAAACGGCGAACACCATTTCGGCTTCAGTCAGCAGCGTATCGAGCAGCTGCGCGGCGTTATGTTCGGCTAGTTGCATGGCTTTAGTCTTCGTCGTAGTAATCGTTGTCTTCGTCCTCTCGGTCATCGCAGTCGTCACAGCCAGGGCACTCGTATTCACCGTGGTTATGGCACACACAAAAATCGCCGCCGCAATAGCAATCGATCAGGCCCGATCCACCGCAGCCGCCCTCTGCGTCTGAGAAGTCAAACATTTCCTCAAACGCACCTTGTGCACCGCACCAGCATTTGAATAGGCCGTCGTCGGGCTCTGATTCGTCAGCCATGCTTCGTGCCCTTCGTGTTCTTCGTGGTTACTTCCTCCGGCAAAAAGAAACAATGGCACGCCTCGACCGTCACGCGCTGGCCTGGCAGTCGGCAGTCTTCCGCAAAATAGAACGTGGCGATGCCGCTGGTGATTTCGATTTCGGCCGTGTCGCCGTTGATCGCGACCACGCGCCCCCGAAACACGCCGTACCGCGTGTGGCTGATTCGGTACAGCTGGCCGACTTCAGGCGGCATGCCCTTCGGCTTCGCGGCAACTTCCCAGTAAATGGCGGGGGCGGTGGTCATTCGTGGTCGTCGTTCTCGCTGTAGTGGTTGCGTGAGCAAGCGGCGGCTTTATGCAGCGCTTCAGCCCAATTGCGCCCATAGAATCGTTGCGGGTCGTAGCCGGTGTAATCGCCACTGGCTTCCACGGCGGCTGCCTTGTCGTCGCTATCGCAATCGGGGTCGTCGCAAAGGATCGTGATTGAATCGCCTTCGACGCAGCGGCATTGCTCGATGTTGCCGACGACTACGGACAGGTCGCCGATTTGCGTTTGGGCACGTTCCAGCAGCCGTTCTAGCTCCGCGATACGTGGTGCGTGGTACTTTTCGCATTCAGCGTGAAACCCTTGCAGGGTCTTTAGCAAATCGCCCGGCGTGTCTGGCAACGCGAAGTTAATGCGGTCGTCGATGGCCTGCAGCAGATTCATGCGTGACAGATACCGCTTTTCTCCTAGCATCTTTCGGATGTCGTCCAGGCAATCCGCCATCTGATTGAAGAGCGCAATCGTGTCGGGGTCGTCGGCGTGCCGGTACACTCGGAACGCGTTCTCTTCGTCGCTGTCGCACGTGACAATCGAACGATCGGTATAGCGGCACCATGCTACGTGGCTGTTATCGTCGCTCATGTAATCAAACTCCGTTGCACGGTCGCCACCACGGCCGCGATTTCGATTTGAATTTCAACGCGCGGCATATCGCCTGGTGCGCAGTAGTGTTTGCGTACGGGGCCGTCGATCGTTTGGGCGTCGTTTTCAAAAACCCTGCCCATTTCCTTGCCTGCCAAGGCGTCTTCAATGGCGCGGGATAGCTTCAACCGGTCTGGCCGCACGACGTGTTTGGCGTTCACGAACTGTGACTTCAAGATGCCGGCGTTCTTGCCGGTGCCGAAATGGTATAGCGGGCGCTCCAGATAAAAGTCGAGCGTGAGCTTTACGGGGGCTTTCGTGGGCAGGCGTCCGCCCATAGCAATGGCCGCGGCCCGCTGAACCTTTTTCATCCATCCTTCAGACGCCTTGTTGTCGTCAATTGTGTTGATAAGCGCGCGGTCGCGATCATCCATCTTGACGCGCCGGCGTGGCTTGCCCGTTTTCGGATGGATAATCGGGTCGCCATTGGCGTCCTTAATTTTTTCATAGATTGGCATGGGCTTTTTACTGCCGCGTGGTTCCGGCTTACCCATAACCACGATGTTGATGACTTCGTTCACGACGGCTGCCCTTCCGTGTCAGCTGCTGGTGGCGTGTGGCGGTCGATCGCCCGCTGCACTTCGTCGCGGTGCACGGCCACTTCGCGTGGCGCTTCGACGCCAAGCCGAACCTTGTCGCCGCGGATTTCCAGGACGACAACGTGGAAGCGGCCATGGTCCGTGGTGAACCAAAAGCCTTCGTTCTTTTTTCGCGAGAGCACCAACATTGCCAAACCTCCATGGTTCCGTGGCGTTTCAGATTCCTAACAATCACTTTCCTAATAAGTGTGCTGCCGCGCGGATTCGATCCACGCAGTTTCCTAGCAGCACTTTGATTTCAGCCGCCACCGGTCCCGCTGCGGCCGACGTCACTTGCGGAACCTCGATCAGCGCCACGAGATTCGCAACGTGCATTAGCAACGTGAAGTCCGCAGCGTGCGGCGAAGGCTCCGCGAGCCGCTTGAACTTGTCGACCATGGCCGGCGTTACCGGTGCCGGTGCCAACTTGGACGGCGCCGCTACCGGCTTCGGATTCTTCCGCGCCTGCGCCAGCATCGCTTCGAACTCGTCTTCGCTGAGCGGCCCCACGTCGGCCGGTGTCTTCACGTGCCCGACTTCGGCCAATAGTGCCAGCCGCTCTTTAATGATCGCGACCCGCCTACCAGCCGCGTCCCGTTCCAGCTGCGTGCGCTGCCGCGCGATGCTTTGTTCTTGGTCGGCCAAATGGGCTGCGATCGGTTCCAGCGATTCCCGCAGTTCGCGGGCGTACGCGTTGACCTTATCGATACGTTCGTACGCGTCGGCGTTCTCTGACTTCCGCGCACGCTCAACGCGCCGCTGCAATGTTTGGATCAGTTCGCGGCCTTGCTGGACCTTGCGCAAGCCAGCCTTATCGCGCACGCCCTTAATTGTCAGCGGCAAATAGGTGGCCGCAGCCAGCTCGATGTTGTCGCGGTTGACGTCGAACGCTGCCGGAACTGCGGGCGTCGTTGTTTGTAGATCGGTCGTCATGGGTCATCAGGCTTTCCGGGCTAACCGCCATTCCTCAAACACAGCCAGGTTTCGCGTCATATGCGGGGCGAATTCTTCCATTGCCGCCTGCGCCTCTCCTTTCGAGATCGTGAACTCGCAATGAGGGCAAACATGATTTCCGCTCGGCAACGCCATTGCCTCGGATGTTGTGAGAAGATGACAACGCGGGCATTCTCCGTCGTGCATAGCGCGGACAACCCGGTGAAGTGCCCTGGCTCTCTCGCTCGAATCCGTATCGTTGTTGAGGTCCATGTATCTGTGTCCTCTGTGGTTAATTGCCTTCTACCGGTACTGCTCGCCGCCCTTGTCGAACAAATTCGAATCGCCGTGCCGGCCTTCCTGTTCGGCCAGCAGCCGTTCCATTTCCGCGGATTCCTCCGCGCTCATCTGCATGGGGCCATCGTCGTCGGTCGGCTGATCTTGATTGCCGTCGTCTTCCGGCGCGCTCTGATCGACGGCCATCTGATCTTGGGCGTCGATCGCGGCCTGGTCGCGTTCCTGATCGGCCTGCAGCTGCGCGGTTAGGTCGCCCAACTGACGCGGCCCGGATTCGACGACTTTCGATTGGTCGCCCA
>ERZ869925.650-NODE-650-length-22232-cov-13.460928_pt1 | contig 22232 bp, 24 predicted proteins | sample MGYA00579311_ERZ869925 | MGnify/ENA primary metagenome ERZ869925 (study PRJEB32216, sample SAMN09231817) | wastewater metagenome | place: USA: Maryland | collected 2016-07-30 | study: EMG produced TPA metagenomics assembly of the PRJNA472060 data set (Reclaimed...
AAGGGCGAAGCTCCACCACCACCTCCACCACCACCACCTCCGCCGCCCCCAGCACCAACGATAGATACAGAGTCGGTTCAACGGGAAGCAGCTAACACAAGAGCTAGATTGGCGGCAGCAAGAGGTTACTCCTCAACAGACATATCCAAAGGGATATTTTCTGAGAAAGACTCTGCTACTGGACTGACTAGTTCTAAAGAAGACGAAAAGACTAAGCCAACCCTCCTAGGTGGCTAAATACGGTTGAAGGAATTAAATAATGGCCTATAGTACTACTCCAGACGATATGAAAGGCGAAGAAATCGTACGGCGGTTTTCTATCCTGAAACAGGAACGATCCGCTTACGAAGGCATCTGGGATGACGTCACGGAACTTGTGCTCCCTTCTAGGGGCACATACGTCTTTCAGACTAAACGTGACGGCTCTGATCCAGAACGTAAGTCCAAACGCCGACTAGATTCCACGGCAGTATATGCTTGTCGTGCATTGGTAGCGAAAGTTATTGCCGAGTTCACCAACTCAGGCAGTAGGTGGTTTGACTACCGAGCACCAGACCCAACGGTCGATAAGATTTACGAAGTACGGGCCTTCCTTCAGAAACTCTCTGACAAGGTCTTTAATCATCTTAATGCAAGCTCATTCCTACTTGCTCACGCAGAAGTCACCGCTGACTGGTGTGCATATGGTACAGCCTGTATGATGGCCGAATCTGATGGTAAGAAGGGATACAGATGGAAGTCTATATCCCCTTCAGAGATTTGGATTGCAGAGAACAAAGATAACGAAGTCGATTGCGTCTATAGGCAATATCAACTAACATACAAGCAATTGATTGAAGAGTTCGGATTCGATACAATCCCAGACGACATTCACCTCAGTTGCGAAGATACACCGCACAAGTTAATGAAAGTTCTACACGCAGTAGAACCTAACAGTGCATACAACCCAAAGAAGACGTCAAAGTCCTACTTTAAATACCGTAGCTGCTTTGTTCTAGAAGAAACTGGGACTGTTTTACGGGAAGGTAGTTTTAAACGTAGACCATACATAGTATTCCGCTTTTGGAAGCGTACTAACGAAGTATACGGAGGCAGTCCAGCTATTGACGCTATGGCTGATATTCGTATGCTTAACTTGCTTAAGGACGTGTATTTGCGTGGCGCACAGTTGTCCGCTGCACCTCCACAAGGCTTGGCACACGACTCAGTGGTCAGCCAACTTAAATTGGTGCCCTATGGCATTAACTACGGGGCCGTAAGCGCTGACGGAAAGAAACTGGTACACAGCCTCATTGATGGAGGTATAGACCTTTCTTCTCTGCAATATTCGATACAATCGACTTCAGAGGCTATTAGATCGGCATTCTTCGTAGACCCACTAATGAATAGGGAGACCAGCATCAGGACGGCAGCAGAAGTATCCAAGAGGGCTGGAGAAGAGACAACAGGTCTCGCACCGTTCTTGAACCGCTTTGACGTCGAGTATTTGTCGGTTGTCTTAGATACGATGCTAGAATACGTTCTAGAATATGACAATGATGACCCTATTCCACAAGCACTGAATGGAATGATACCACGGATTGAGTACACAGCACCGCTGGCAAAAACACAACGAGGACAAGAGTTAAACAACAATCTTCAGTTTGCTCAGATTGTCCAAACAGTTGGTAACGTTGATCCTACACTGTTGCAAAATGTTAACTGGAACCGCTGGTTACGGAACATAGGAGAACTCCTCGGAGTACCTATGGATAACCTGAACAGCGAAGAACAGATGCAGGCAATGGCGCAAGCACAGCAGCAGGCTGCACAAGCTCAACAAGCAATGCAAGCCGTACAAGGTGTTGCACAAACATTAAACGATTCAGCTAAATCGGGACTCTTGAGTAGGCAGGACTTAGGCCTACCAACACTCCCAGAAGGATTATAAATGAATCACGCAAAAACGATACACAGTTATCAACTCGTCTTCTCAAGTATAGAAGGGACAGAAGTGCTGCATGACCTCGCTAAAGTATGCGGAGCATACACATCGAGTCACAGCACTGACCCTTATACTACTGCATTTAATGAAGGGAAGAGAGAAGCATACAATCATATAATAAGGATGATTGAGAGGAACATGGAACTTGTCAACCTACAATCATTTCCTGAACAAATTCATCGGACGTATGTGTCTGATGTAGGTAGAGAGCAATTACGCTCTATGTTACAACAAGAGGAGACTTCAGCGTATGACTGATCAAACGAACCAGACAACAGGGTCACCCCTGCCTGAGACGAATGATGTGGCAGAATCCAAGTGGTACGACAAATTATTGTCGGACGAGCTACGGCAGGATAAAAACATTACTAAGTTTAAGACATTGGATGACTTTGCAGCTTGGCAATCAAATGCAAGCAGACTAATCGGTAAAAAAGTCGAAGCCATGTCGGCAGACGAGATAGGACAATTTATTCCAGCCGAAGAACTAATTAGGATGGCAGAGTCGAGAGGTATCCCTTCCGACCCAACACAGTATGAACTTCCACCAATGTTGGCGAATGTTTCGGACGACTTAGGAAGGAAGATTAAGGAAATGGCCGTAGAGGCAAAAGTAACCCCAAAACAACTTGAGCTATTCATTGAAAAGAACGCAGAGTTGAATCAAGGTATGATGGAAGCCCAACGCGGAGCGTGGATGGACGAACTTGTAACCACCTACGGAGACAAACTGGAATCAGAGATGGAACTAGCAGCGTCAGCAGCTAAGAAATTCTGTAGCCCTGAATTAATGAAGATGTTAGATCAAGCTGGTATGGGGCACAACCCAGAGATCGTCAAGGCCTTCGCTAAGATGGCCAGAGAGATGATGCCAGACAGCATTCCTCGCACTTCGATTGGTTCAGATGAATCTAAGTCTGATCCAGAATCAAAGATTAAAGAGAAATTAAGAGACCCAGAATTTTACAATCGTTGGAAACGGGGCGATCGTAATGCAATGGCAGAGTTGCAAGGTCTCTATAGTTTGAGAGGTTGATAAGCCAAGTGCCCAACCTTGAAAGTGTCCGTACAAGACTAGAAACTGTGCAGGAAAAGACCGCCCTCGGGCGATAATCTGACCCGTTAAGACTAACTAAACAATCTAAATAATGGAGATAAAAATGGCCTTAACAGGTTCATACGGCGACCTTTATGATCGCCAACTGCGTACACTGATTGAACACGAGTTGCAACAGAAAGGCTCTGTGCTTCTTCCTTGCGTAACACGTGAAGCAATCGGTCCCGCAGACTCGACATGGTTCCCCAAAATTGGGCAATCTACGTCATACGAAGTAACTGGTCGAAATCAAGCAGTTGATATCCAAGACCAGACATACGAACGCAGGGGCATCGTTCCTGTTCTTCTTGAAGGTGTACACCAGATCAATGCCATCGACATGGCACGGTATAAGAGGTCACCTCAACCAGAATTGGTAGAATCTCTTGCACGTCAATTAGGTCGTCAGTTTGACGTTCACATCTTGACCGCATTGTCAGGTTCTGCTTTGCGCGAATTGAATGGTTCTTCTTCTGCTGCATCTTTTGACTCAAATAACACAATTGCTGTTAGCACGAATACTTTTGCCATGAAGGAAGAAGGTGGTGGCGCTCTTACAGGCGACACAGGTCTTCATGAAGGTAAAATCTTGCAAGCCATAAACAAACTTCAGACAGCTTACGCTTTAGAGCCAGGTGATGAAATCTTTGTTGTTGGCCCATCTATTCAGTTAACAGGTTTGAAGGCACGCGCACTCAGGGGCGACAGTGCTGGGCTCTACCAGAATTCCCCAAATATTGGGGTACCTATGGCAGACAAAGCCTTGCAGGGCTTCCTCGGTTGTACCTTCATTCAGTACGAAAATACAGGAGTTGACGGATCATCTGACCAGTATGTTTATATCTTTACACGTAAAGCTATTAAATTTGCTATCATTGATGATATCGCATTCAACTCTATGGTTCAGTTGGACAAGAAAGGCAACCCAACGCTTCACAAATGTAATGCTACAGTTGGAGCAGTACGTATGTGGGAAGAAGCTGTCGTACGCGTTCTTTGTGACCCAACCCCAACTTATGCAACTGCATAACATAGGAGAATAAACAAATGACCGCAACAACAGTACAACACTCAAGCGTTTCTGGACTGGTTTCCTCACCTCGCGGCGTAAGGCCTCTCGGTGAAGATGCATCAGTGTTACATCAAATCAAGGTATCTTATCCTGCTTTGACAACAAACATTGACGAGACAGGAGATATTATCCTCCTGACTCCATTGCCAGCTACAGCAAAAATCAGTTCCATTAAGGTTTTTAATGATGACTTGGATGGCAATGCTACACCAGCATTGGCCGTTGACGTTGGTCTTTACAAAATGACACACGATGGAACAGTTACAGTATTGGACGCCGATGCTTACGCATCTGCTATAACAACACTGCAAGCAGCTAACCTTACTGGAGTAGAAGTAGCCTTCGAATCTACAGTAAAGGACATCAATAACGCCGACATGACCAAGAGAGTCTTTGAAGACGCTGGTCTCAGCGCAGTCCCTAATGATGGTTTCATCGTTCTAGGACTTACAGTTACCACTGGGGCTGCAACTGCCGCCGCTGGTGACGTTATGGTACATGTTAATTACACAATGTAACTAACAGCCCACGGGAGGGGGTTAAACCTCCCACTACTTTTTTAATGGGTATTTTCCATGTCTATATCATCAGAAACACATCTTGTAAACAATGCACTTCTTCGTATTGGTGCAAACACCATTACTGATATTGAAACAGATGGTAGTCATGAATCCAACACAATGTTGCAATTATACGGTCCTACTAGGGACTCACTCCTAAGACAACATTTCTGGAATTTTGCCACCAAACGAGTTGTTCTGGCAGAAAATGCCGACACACCAGATTTCGAGTGGGCAGCGTCCTACTCATTACCAGCAGACTTCATACGAGTCAAGAAATTATACGACACAGATAGTAACTTCACTATCGAAGGTGATCAACTCCTAACAGACCAGCAATCATCTCTTAAACTAGTTTATATTGCTAGGATTACTGACGTCACAGCCTTTGACCCACTATTCACACAAGTCCTCATATTGATGCTAGCTATTTTAGCTGAGCCTAGGATTCAAGGTGGAGCAACCAGTGTTGACAGACTGAAGATGGAATTGAAGGAACTTCTACTTGAAGCCAAGATAGTTGATGCTCAAGACGGAAGTGCGGAACAGTTCGCAATCACCACTTTCCAGAATGCCAGATTTGGCACAGATTTTAATGATCGTTGGAATATTACAGATAACGGATAAAGGTGCAGTTAGATGCCACATATAGAGTCACATCAAACAAACTTTACCAGCGGCGAACTTAGCCCATTTCTGACAGCCAGAACAGACCTGAATCAGTATGCCAACGGGGCAAGCACACTTCAGAACTTTCTGGTGCGCGGTCAAGGCGGATTGATTAAGAGGTCTGGTACTCGGTATGTAGCCGAAGTCAAAGATAGCTCCAAAAATTGTCGCTTATTGCCATTTGAATACAGTACAACAGATGCCTACGCCATTGAAATTGGCGCGGGCTATTTTCGTTTCTACCGTAATGGTGGACAACTACTTAGCACTGCTGCCGTTACTAACGGAACATTCGCAACCGACTTAACAGGGTGGACAGACGGAGACACAGGTACGGGAGTAAGTTCCCAGACTACTGGAGTCATGCGACTTAATGGCGGCGCAGCAGGTGTAGCAAAGCGTACACAAGCAATTACCTACGTAGGTACATCACAATATACGCTTACCTTCACTGTAGCCTCTAATGATTGCGTATACACCATTGGTACAACAGATGGCGGAACTGAGATCGCCACAGGCACAGGCTCTGTAGGTGCAAACAGTGTTAACTTCACACCATCTGTCGATGGTACAATTTACATAGGCTTTTCAAATGCCAATAATAATAACTCTGATGTTGACACTGTGGTTCTATCTACTCCTGTCTACCAAGTAAAAAACAGTTATGCTGAAGCAGACTTAGATTCCATCGTTTACGCACAGTCTTTTGACGTGATGTATTTGGTTCATGGTGACTACGCTCCAGCAACTCTGACTAGGTACGGACACTCTCAATGGGTACTAGAAGACATAGCGTTTGAAGATGGACCATACTTTGACGTAACAGACCGTACCTATGGAGGTACTGGCGCAAACTTCAATATGACTCCATCAGGAACTACTGGCTCAATAACAATGACTGCCGCATCTTCGATCTTCGTATCGACAGACGTGGGCAGATATATTCGTTTCAGGTCAGTCAATACAGCGGCATGGGGTTACGGCGTTATAACAGCCTACACAAGCGGAACGTCAGTCACTGTCAGTGTTGTCACTGCCTTGGACTCAGCATCTGCTTCCAAGGAATGGAGACTCGGTGCATGGTCAAATACGACTGGCTTCCCTAGTTGTGTATGTTTGTTCTCTCAACGATTGATATTCGCTAGATCTGACGCACAGCAACAGACACTTTGGCTCAGCACTGCTGGAGATTTGTATAACTTCCAACCAGACAACTCAGCCCGCAAAGACGTTGTTGAAGCTATTACGGCAATCTCATACACACTGGCTGACACTAAAGCCAGCGTCATTAGATGGTTAGGGGCACAGAAAACTCTGTACGTAGGAACGTCAAGCGGTATCTGGGCAGTTAAAGGAAACGTCAGCCCAGCAGACACAACAGATCCATTCTCGATTGTTCCAATTATCAATGATGGAGCAAACCAGTACGCGCCAGTTATCACACGTACGGCCATTCTGTACGGACAGAGATTCGGACGGAAACTTCTCGAGATTGGATACCAGTTCGCTGAAGACCAGTTCAGGGCAACAGACTTAGCCATTTTGGCAGAACATCGCACAAAAGGTAATCTTAAGTGGATGACTTCTTGTATGAGTCCTAACTACATGATTTGGTCTACTACAGAGGATGGAATCCTAAACACAACAACATACATCCGAGAGCAGAACGTTGTAGCATGGGCACAGCAGATTATCGGAGGTACTGACGTCAACGTTAAGTCAATCATTTCTCTACCAAGTACATACGAAGATCAATTGTGGTTGATTGTAAGTAGAACTATTAACGGCAGCACCAAGCAATACGTTGAGTATCTAACACAAACATTCATAGAGCAGGCAGTCACTGACGCGTGTTTTGTCGATAGCAGTCTAACGTATTCTGGGGCAGCAACAAGTACACTTACTGGATTGGATCATCTTGAAGGAGAGTCCGTGAAGGTATTTGGGAACGGGGCGCAAGTTGTAGCAACATCTGTTGTCACAAGTGGAGCAATTACCTTAGCAGAGGAAGTTACCTCGGCTGTCGTAGGATTAGGATATGATTCAATATTTGCATCAAATCCTCTCCATGCACAATATCAAGGCGGAATTGTCCAAGGACATAGAGCTAGGATTAATAAAGCCCAATTGAGATTGTACAGGTCGTACGGAGGTCAGATAGGACAAGATTCTACTTCCCTCGATGTAATGCCCGAATACAGCAGTAACACGTACATGGGCAACTCTCTGGAACTGGAGACAGGTATGGTTGAATACTTCGTAAAGGGAAGTACTAAGTTCTTACCAACCATATACATTAAACATAGCGATCCAGTACCGTTTTCTCTTCTCAGCATAGTATATCACGCCAATATAGGATAATAATAAGATGGCAGCCATAGCACCAGTTTTCGGCATTATTTCAGGAATAGGCCAAGTGTTTTCGGCGTTCAGTGGGGCTGGATCAGCCTCCAACGCAGGATACGCACAACAACAGGCGGCGCAATACAATGCTGCTGTTGCCCGCAATAATGCCATTGCGGCACAGCGTGCAGCGGAGGCCAACGCCAAACAACAAGAAACGATTAACAGGGCGCATACGTCCCAACTTCAGGCCAATCTCATAAAGAGTGGAGTTCTGATGGAAGGTACACCGCTGATGTTGATCTCACAAGACGCAGCCCAAGGTGAATTATCGAAGGAGAAAATACTTCACCAAGGACAAGTCCAAGCCATGAACTACATGAATGAAGCTAACATGCAATCCTACCAAGGAGACGTGGCGGCTCAGGCAGGTGAGAATAGGGCTTCAGGACTTATGACGAGCGGTATTTTTTCAGGGTTTAGTACAGTTGGTTCATCTCTATTGAGAAATTAAAAGATGTCAGTATATACACAATTTATCTCTCCTCCCAATGAGCAACCAGCAATCCAAACAACTAGGGCGGATCCTAGTGCTTGGGCAGCGGCAGACATAGCCGCACTGGAATCCAACCAAATGGTAGGTCAATCTTTTCAACACGCCATCGGGACACTGTCTCACGCTCTGGCTGAATCTGAGAAGGTTGACCCGCTTTATGCTGCGCAAGCTAAAGCTGACTTCCAGATACAGTACAATAAGAAGTTTCAGGATTTGAGGGCTGGGGTAACTCCAAACGGAGACCTTCAGACAGCAAGTACCAAAACATTCGACCAGACAGCGCTCCCATTCATCAAGGGAGCTCCAAACGCTGCCACACAACGCCACCTAGTAGAGTCATTCATCGGAATGCGTACTAAGGCGTACAATCATGCTAACAGCACGCAGCAGTTGACAAACTACCAGCACGACTTAGAATCCTTCAGGAACATGTCGTCTGGTCTGATGAACATGGGACTACAGGAACCATCTGACGGAAACATTAATAATCTTAAGACGCAGATAGAACAGCTTTCGACTGCAATGAAGGAAAAAGGATACGATCCTAACACTATCAACAATATCCAAAGAGAGACATATAAGACATTCGATAAGGCAGTGGCAAACCAGTTAGCTGTCAGTGATCCTAACAAATTGATGGATAATCTTCAGGCAGGTAAATATACACATTTAGGTGTCGTTGAAGAAGCTACCCTAAAGCAGAAAGCCAGCGCCCAGTTTAACGCACAGTTGTCAACTCTTAGAAAAGAAAAGGACGACATAGTCAACAGAATCATAGAAGATAAGGCAATGCCTTCAGCAGTTGCCCAGACTATCAATCGTGCTCAGGCCTTAGCTCAGTACCATCCAGAAGTAAAACAAGAGATGGACAGCGTAGCTAAGTTGCAGCAATTCGCTGATATCATGAGGACTAAGTCGATAGCAGAGCAGAGAGAAGAACAACTCACTCTGTCTTCGCATGCACAACAAGACCCAAACACTCCACGGGACTTGTACACTAACATGCATAAGGTGTTAAAGAATAACATTACTGCAATGCAGGAAGATGGACTAGGATATGCAGTTAAACACAACTTGGTTAACTTGCCTCCACTTCCAGCCGATCCATCAAGTCCAGAAGGGCAGCAAGCATTGTATCAACGCAGTCTTGCCACAGCAGCAGCCGAAAAGATTCTCGGTACACCTGTCGTTCCTCTTACACAGGGCGAAATCGATGGCATTAAGACAACGTTACAGGCCATGCCAGCTAACGAGAAGATGAGAAACATTGGTGCGCTAGCGTCCTTGGATGCTGGTCTAGCTCCACGGATTGCTGCTTCTCTTTCGAAAGACGGTCACAGTGCAGCTTTAGCAACAGCATTGCAGGTTTACAATAAGAATGCTGACGTAGCACACAAGATACTCGTTGGACAGGAATTAATGGGTCAGGGCGGACAAGCCAAGCAAGCTTCAGCAGAAGACAGAGCAGCGGCAGCCCAGAACATTAAATCACTCTTCCCAGATGACATAGCTACACAGAACCAACTATTGAATGCAGCAGATGCCTACAGAGCAGCTATAGGGGACACAACCCTAGACAAGAAGCATGTTGACGCAGTTACTGGAACAGTGAAGGTTGGCGGTATGTTAGGGTTCGGTGGTTATCATACAATTCCACCAAAAGCTAATATGAGCGGAGCAGACTTTAGTCATCTTATCGAGAGCTTAACACAGAAAGAATTAGAATCATACGGCAACGGTGCTCCTATCTACAGTGCAGGCAATCCATACGACATGAGTAAAGACCCACTTAGTGGATTTGTAATGCAGCCAGCAGATATCTACTCTGGTAAGTATTACTTAACCAAGAATGGCAAAGCTCTTAAGACAGACAACGGCAGTTTATATACCATCGATCTGAAAAAATTGGTAGGCTAATATGGCAAATTTCGAAGTAGGTAGTCCAGAATTTGTTCAGTCCATTAAGAACTCATTGGGCATGAGTGAGAATTCTGGGAAGTACGACACTACTCCAAACTCAGTAGGGGCTATGGGTAAATATCAATTTATCCCAGCCCGCCTAGCTGACTTAGGGTACGGAGACGTCACACCTCAGAACTTTACACCACAGCTTCAAGAAGAAGTGATGTCTAAGCACATCTCTGATCTTCTGTCGTACGGAACTAAGAAAGGATACATAAAGTCTGATACAGACCCAGCTACAGCGGCGGGACTAGTATGGGCAGGACATCTTGGTGGCTATGGCGGTATGAATGCTGCCGCAGCAGGACAGGAAGGAGCCAGTGACAATCTAGGCACTAGCGTAGGATCGTACTTCAAGAAAGGCGTAGACAAGTTCCGCCAAGCAGCCATGCAGCAGCAAGTTCCTGAAGTTCCTTCATGGACTAGCAACAAAGGATTGGTAACTACTCTCTCGAATGCAGGAGACATTCCATCCCCAGCAACTAGTGAAGGGATATTCTCCAAGGCGCACGATGCAGCATACAGCGGAGAGACATACAGACTACAGCAGCGCCAGAAAGAGATTGAACAGAGTGTTATAGATTCTGCTGGACAACAAGGTGTCGATCTTGAAAAACTTATCCAAGAACAATTAAACAAGAGCGCACCAAGTTCCATAGCTCCTGAGTTGTATCAACAACTGACAGCAGGATACAAGACAGAAGACAGGCAGATTGCTTTAGACCAAGTCCTACGACAGTTGAAGGAGACAAATCCTAGTCTAGACTTACCAGCATGGTCATCGTCTGAGATGTCTAAATTGGTAGGAAAAGAAGTAGCCCAGCTTCAAGAAGAGTACGCTAGATCAAACGAGTCGGCAACGTGGACACAATGGGCAGAAGGTTTGGCAGGATCCATGGTCGGATTTATGCACGACCCTTATAACTTAGCCAGCATGATTGCAGCAGCACCATTTATGGCGTCAGGCATGGGAGTCGGCGCAGCACTATCTAGAACTGGAGCAGCCGTAGCGGCACAGGTTCCAGTCGAAGTAATGAAGCAGCAGGAACTAGGTCAGGTAGGTCTTCCATCGGGATTTAAGGAAGGATTAGTTAACCTAGCTGGAGTAGGTGTAGGAGCACTAGGCTTCGATATGTTACTTCAAGGTCTAGGTAAGGCTGTAGGCTCCGCATTCAGTAAAGGTTCACAGGGTTTACGAAGTCTTGCTAGAAAGTTCGATCACGGAACTCTTGGAGACGAAGCAGCAAGCATGCAGAGTAGATCGGCATCGGCCATAGCTCGTGCAGCAGACGACACGGCAGACATCTTGCAAGAAGCTCCACGTACTGACACGGTCGAAGGTAGACTTAACTTCGCTGAGAAGATGGACTTGGCAGACAGACAGATGATACAGGACAAACCTGTTGATGTTGTTCCAGACTCTGCTCCAATCTACGAGAAGCCAATCAAGCAGGAAACACAAAGTCTAGTTGACGAAGTAACAAAAGACTTTACCCCAAACGAATACAAGGCCATGAAGGCTGACGCAGACGAATGGGTTGCAATGCAACAGAGATTGGTGTCAGGCACAGAAGATGACGCAGCAAGGGTAAAAGCTGGCGAGTCAGGAATAGGATCAGTAAGGGAGCGAGTATACAGCGAAAGATTATCGAGAGTTGAACAAGTACAGAAGGCTATGGAAGCCCCAGAGTACAAGAACAATATCGAATCATCATTCGACTCGACAATGACGAAGTTTGCTGAGAACTACGACTACACGATTCTCAAGACTCAAGAGCAGATCACTAAACTCGAAGCTCGAATGGCCAGAGACGTAGAAGCCTTAAATAACTGGGATCAAGTTGAAACCAACATGGACATCCCAGAGTACAAAAGAAACAATGTTGCAAGGCAGCATATCTCACAACGGGTTGAAGACCAGAAGGTACAACTAGAAAACAGAAAAGCTGAACTGGAGAAATACCAACAACTGAAAGAACGTCAAGGCACACAACCTGCCGAGACTGTTAAGACAATGTTGGTAGAAGACCACGAAGGTAATATCGTTTCTAGACCTGTTCAAGAAGTAATTGACGAAGTAACAACAGAACGAAAGTTCCTATCAGAACTATCAGACTGCATTAAAAGGAATGGCGTATAATGGGAAGTGTTATAGCTTGTCTACTTGCTAAAGCTGAGATCGGGAAGATCGGCATAAAGGATGCCCAGACTATTGAGAAAGAAATCAATAGATTGAAATCCTCCCCTCAGAATAATGACGTGCTGTCAGAACTGGACGCAGCCAAGAAGGCTCACAGTGCCGCAGCATTTCAATTATCTCAGAAGCAACTTAACTTGACTAGATCAGCAGAACTGCAAGCACGTCTTGTCACTTCGATGGAAGCAGGCAAGGCATCAGGAGTATCTACTCCAGATAGCTTTAAAGCACTGTTCTTCGAGACACAGCATACAGCAAACAGCTACAAACCAGAAGTGGCAGACCAGTTGTCAGCACCAATAGAAGCATACGTCAAGAATGCTACTAACAAGTACGAAGCACTGATCTACAATTCCATTAGTCAGCTTCAGAGAGATCCAGTAACTGGGAAGATTAATGCTACGCTATCTAGGGAGATCGGAGAGAGCCTCTTTGCACTAGAGAGGGGTCTACCTACCCCGAAGGTGTCAGAAGAGGCTGTACGAGCTTCTAAAGCACTCCTAGAGGCATCCCAGTTCGGAGCAAAGGAGAGAATTAGACTCGGATCATTAGTTGATCATCCACATGACAATATAATGGGAGTTAGATCATCTCCAACTCTAATGAGATTGTTCGCAGCAAAGATCCCTAACTTCAAGGAGAAGTGGATTGCCCACGTTATGAAACTGGGTGTAGACGTAGATCATCTTAACGCAACTTTCGGAACTTCGATAAGAAACGATAGCGAGTTAAAATTACTTTTGGATGGAGCTTATAAAGCATTACTATCAGGCGGACCAATCGACAAGTCAGGAACACTGGTTCCAATGAACTTGCGGAACATCGCTAAGGCTAATAACCTACATCGTGGGTTACGCTTCAAAGATGCCAAAGGCACTATGGAGTTCATCAACACGTACGGCGCAGGTAATATGTACGATCACGTACTGTCTTGGGCTAACACACGTGGAGTAGAAGATGGTGTAGCAGAGATCATGGGAAGCAGTCCTAGATCAACCCAGAGGGCGATATTAGAGCACATTAAATCAACCGATCCCGAGTTCTACCAAGAAGCTGCTGGGCTGTTCGATAGGTACGCAGATCACTTAGGCATCTACCACGCTTCATCAAGTCTAGAAGACGGTAAACTCACTCCAGTAGCAACGAATGCTAAGAACCTGTTCAGGGCATCAGTCTTAGGCAGAGTTGGACTATGGCAGACCACTCTTGATATGTGGGGCTTACCTACGATGGTAAACAGCCTCAAAGGGCTGCCAGTTATCAAGAATATTCAGATGGCTTACTCGGAACTGTTCCGCTCGTCTGCCCACACAGCAGAGACAAGAGCACTGTTAGCAAAGCACGGGTTCGCTCTTTCAGAAATGTTAAAGGAAGGACAGGATATTCTTCTTTCTCTTGCTGATCGAGGGTTAACCAAGAAGTCTGCTGCTTACACTACATCTGGCGCTGATGCAATCGTGCAGAAAGTAACTGGAGGCACTAGAGCAATCAACGCTACACTTCGTGCATCACAACAGTTTATGTTGAATGAACTGAGTGAATTAGTAGAAAAGGGGAATATCTTAGCTCACGGAGAGGCACAAGCCAACTACTTGAAGTCATTCGGATTCGATCAGAAAGTTCTAGACTTCATCAAGTCCAATGCATTTAAACAAGGATACTTCGAAGATCATCCATTCCTTGCCATCGATAAGGCAGTCCTACACAACATCGATAGTGATGAAGCTAGGAATGCTGCGCTGGCTCTGACTAGGATTCTGGAAGACCAGAAGAAAGCAGTTAACCCAGTTATCCCGCAGAAACTAGCTGCGTGGGCACAGAACATTAAGAAGACTGGTACAGCAGGACGCATCGGAGCAGATGCTGTTACTACACTTGCTAGTTATATCTCTGGATATGCTAACAATATGTTAGAGATGTCCAAGACTCTCGGTGGATCACGGAGAATGCATCTACTGGCAACTGGCTTAGTTATGTATCCTATGATAACTGGCTACGCCATGACAGTCATTAGCGATTTGATGTCGGGCAAAGATGCTCCTCCACTTAGTTCCGATATCGCTGGTAAAGTCATCGGCAGGGCATTTGGACCACTCGGAGACGCGATGGTGTCTGGCGGAGAACCTCAGGGCAATGTGTTGGGAAGTCTATTTCCTCTGGCTAACTTCTTTCTTGATGCTGCTGGAAATACAGTTAAGGTCGGAAAGGACGTTGCAACAGGCCAGTTCGATAAGATTCCCGCAGACTCAGTTAAGGTCTTGAGTAGGTTAATGCCAGGTCAGACAGCGCCAGTATTTGGACTTCTATTAAAGAAATACGTTACTGACCAGATTCTATTAGCAACCGACCCGCACGCAACAAGGAAGTTCAGGCAGAACGCTAAATCCAGAGAATCAAAGACTGGAGCTTCGGCGTGGTGGAGAGACGGAGAACTTGCCCCAGAACGTGCACCAGATTTAAGTAAGTTATTAACAATATACGAAAAAAGAGACTAAACAATGACAGTCACAAATACCTATACCGACAGCGTACTGTCGACTGGAAACGGCGTAACGACAGCGTTTACGACTAGGTTCATCTTTGCCCTCGATAGTGAGGTCTTGGTGTACTTGGTAACTATTGCGACTGGCGCCGAAACTCTCCAGACGATTACCACTGACTATACTTTAACTGGCGCAGGAACTGGATCAGCAGGAACGGTGACGTTCAACTCTGCTCCGTCCAACAGCTACTACATCAAGATTGTACGTAGTACTGCTCTTACACAGACAACTGACTACGTTAGCGGAACAAAGTTCCCCGCTGACACGCACGAAGCAGCTTTAGATAAATTGACTAGGATTGTGCAGGAAGCAAAGCGAGATGGTACACGGGCACCCCAACTCCCGCTATCTAGTGCTAACTATCCAGCAGTGTTTCCAGACTGGTCATCAGCCACAGCATCACACCTCCTTCGAGTAAAATCTACTTACGATGGATTGGAATGGGCTTCTTCAACTGACGCCGCTTTATCCGCTTCTCTGACACCAACAGCTAACTACATGATAGTTGGAGATGGATCAGCATGGACTAGCGTAGCACCAGCAACAGTTAGAACAGCATTAGGCTTAGGAAGTATGGCCACCCAAGCTGCAAGCGCTGTAGCTATAACTGGTGGCTCTGTCGCAGGTATTACAGACCTAGCTGTCGCAGACGGAGGTACTGGAGCTTCTACAGCAGGAGACGCACGCACCAACTTAGGGTTAGGCACACTGGCGACTCAGGACTCGAGTGCAGTGTCCATCACTGGTGGATCGATTGCAGGAATCACAGACTTAGCGGTTGCTGACGGTGGTACTGGTTCTAGCAACGCTTCTGACGCACGAACTGCCCTCGGGTTGGCCATAGGTACCAACGTACAGGCATATGACGCTACACTGGCTGCTCTGGCATCCTACAACACTAATGGTATACTTACCCAGACTGCTGCTGACACATTTGTTGGACGCACTCTTACTGGGGCTGCTAACCAGATTACAGTTACGAATGGAGACGGTGTATCAGGAAATCCAACATTAAGTATTCCATACAACGTTAATCTCGGGTCTTCTGCCACGGCTCAGTCATCTTTGACATTCTACGAAGATACTGACAACGGCAGTAACTACATGACCATTCAGCCTCCAGCAGCCATCACATCCAGCTTCACGCTGACGATGCCAGATGGAAACGGTACGGCAGGATATTTGCTGTCTAACAACGGTTCAGGAGTCTTATCTTGGGTAGCCCCATCTGCTGCAACAGCAGGAGGAGCAGACACTAACGTACAGTATAACTCTTCTGGTACTATCACTGGTGACGCTAACTTTACCTACGATGGAGCAGGCACTGCATATCTGTCCACTTCCATTAACTTAGGACATGCAACAGACACGACTATTACTCGAGTCAGCGCAGGTCTTATAGCAGTCGAAGGATCAACAGTAGTCCTACGGTCAGCGGCAGCAAGTCAAGCAGATCAGGAAACTGCAACGTCTACAACTACTTTCGTAAGTCCAGGTAGACAACAGTTCCATCCATCAGCAGCGAAAGCATGGGTAGCCTTTACTAGCATAACTAGCACCGCAGTTATAGGAACAGCATCATATAACATAACTTCTTTAACTGACAACGGTTCTGGAGATACTACGGTTGTGTTTGGTACTGACTTCAGTGGTGCTGATACGTACACAGGTGTTGTTTGCTCAGATATTACAGAAGGTTCTACATTGAACACACCTGGACCTGTAAACTCCTATACTAGGGCGGCTGGATCGCATAGGATAGTAACGGTTAATAGTGCTGGTTCTGGACAAGATCAGGCGTATACTGCTGGCGTATGGTTCGGCGATCAATAAAAGGAAATTATGATTATGAAAAAGATTATATATACTAGACCAGATGGCGGACTATCGATTGTTATTCCACTCCCTAAAGAAAAGATTGAAGAATTTATGGGACCTCTTACCGTGGAAGAATACGAGAACCATGTTCTTAGTCGATCTATTCCCTCTGATGCAATTAACGTACGTCACGTAGACGACTCTGATATACCTGCAGACAGGGAATTCAGAAATGCGTGGCGTGATGTTACAGCAGCATCTTCTCTTGACATTGACGTGGAAAAGGTGAAGGAACTGCAATTGGCTAAGTTACGTGCAGATAGACAAGTTGCCTTCGAAGCCTTGGGCTTTCCAACGAAGTTAAATCCAGAGATAGAAGCATTACTATCGCAGGGACTTCGAGATGAGTTACAAGCTTTACGGGATGTTACTAATCCTTTGAAGGCAGTTGATGCGGTAGGCAAGTATAACGATAATGCCCTCATCAGCGAGATCAAGGCAAAAGGTAAGTTATAGGGACTGCAATAGTCTAGGTAATAATGTCCCTTATAATTGAGGATTAAAACATGAAGCACGCTCTTGCAAACTATCCAAAAAAGTTCTTACGCACCGTTATAAGTCCACTAAAGATTTGTCTTCAGTTCGCGGACGTGCAAGTTAAATTCAGGCGTAATCTAGATTCCCCTGAATGGTTAAAGATGCCGAATGGGGATATTGCCGTCCCCATCGCAACTACAGGTACTGACGTAGAGACCAGTAACATGGGATGCCCAATCCCAGTACTGGAAACTATGCAATTGGAATTACTAGATACCTATTTAGTATACTGCAAATATAATAATCATCACTATAAAGCAGCGTACAATAGGGATTTTCTAGATTTTCTGGAAACTGTCCAAGACAGATTGTCTGAAACAATCGAACAAATAAAGGAATTCAGGGAAAATGAAGATGAGCAAAGATGAACAAAGATTGTTGGGGCAGTTAGAGGCCACGCTAAGATCACTGCACGAAGACGTACAGGACCTTAAACGAGACGTTGAGGAGTTACGTACGGACTTTATTAAACGGGCTACTCTCTACCGCGCCCTGAACTATATCATCGGAATAGGTACTACGATAGTAACTTTATTCATTAATTTCTACATTAAAGGAGACCACTAATGGTTGCGCCAACACCAGTAATTACGACTCTAGTCGATAGTTACAACGATATAATAATTAAAATAACAATACCAACAGGTGGGGACGCCGATTTGTCTGCCTCTAAGGTACTTGACATTAGTACGTACACAACTGGCCGTACATCTACCCAAGGAATACTGAAAAAGATTCACTCTTCGTTGGTAGGGTTCAGTGCAATTCTACTTGAAGATGCTAACACTGACTCGCACCTAATCAGTATACCAGAATACGTATTCGAGTCCGATGACCATCCATGGATACCTATGGCAAGGCCTACAGGAGCTACTGGAGATCTTAACCTAACGACAATAGGTATAGGTGCTGCTGACCATGGAACTATCATCATTCACCTATTGAAGGTATAGGAGAGGTATTATGGCAGCACCAACACCAGTCATTCGAACTCTCTATGATACTTACGATGATATCATTGTTAAGGTTACCATTCCTACTGGAGGTAACGCAGACATCACAGCAACAACGTGCATCGACATAAGCACCATGACAGGAGGCCGCACAGTCTCCGAGTGTGAAATACATTGTACGCACGGACAACTATCTGGATTCAGTGTCATCTTGTGGGAAGATGCAGATACAGACGTACACCTACTGTCTATGGCTGACTTCATTCAGCAGGGAGGGCGCACCTTTCCTATCCCAATGACACACGCAACTGGGTGGACAGGAGATATTAAATTTACTACAGTGGGACTGTCTTCTACATCGTCCCACGGTTCGTTCATCGTGTGTGCAAAGAAGAAATAAAGGAGAATACCCATGGGGGCATTTTTAGCGCTACTTCCTCAACTATTTAACCTAGTTGCTGGAGCGTTTGGAGTGGATACTACATCCGAAGAAACAAAGGTGAAACTTGTTCAGATTGAGATGGAAGCCAGAAAACTTATTGCCGATAACATGGCAGGGCAGTTGGACGTCAACAAGGCTGAAGCAGCGGCACCTAATCGTACTTGGTTAACGTGGCGTGAATTAATCGGTTACGTATGCGCCATGGCGTTCGCGTATCATTATGTGATACAACAAGTACTCGGATTTATATTCAATGCTGCTGGGCACCCTGTGGTACTACCTCCACTAGACACTTCAGAGTTGATGACAATCTTGATGGGTATGCTTGGATTAGGAGGAGTTGAAGGCGCACAGCACTTCATTAATAGCAAGTATAACAGCGAAACAGGAAAGATGCCTGATTAAGGCAAAAAGGGACATGATATCACGATCATACTGACAATTTATGATCTGTTACCCATGAAAAGAAAGGGAGACGGTCTCGCGACTGCCTCCCTATTTTATTATTTAAACTTCTAGAGTGTGTACAGTGTGTGAAGTGTGCGAAGCATCTCGTGACGTTGGATGTCTTCATATCCCATCTCTACCACCGCGATGTCAGCAACTTCGATTCCTCGATCTTCCACATGTTCTAGTCGATCTAGAATGTCAGTCAATCCAGAATCATCTCGTATGTCCTTCTGATCTTCATCACCAACGATAATCATCTTGGAGTTCTCGCCGATCCTAGTCAGGACTGCTTCCATCTCCGACTTCGTGGTGTTCTGAGCTTCGTCTAGGATGATGACACTGTGCTTGAAGGTTAGGCCTCGAATGAGCGCAATGGGTACCATCTCAATGAGTCCTACCTCAATCCACTTCTTAGCTGTCCCCTTCTGTCCCATGAGGTCATCGATGTAGTAAAGGAGGGCGTTGGAATAGGGACCAACCTTGTCTTCAACATTCCCAGGTAGGTATCCAATATCCTTGCCTACAGCCACCATAGGACGTATCAGGACGAGCTTCTCGGCTGCCCCTGACTCTAACATCCTTAGAGCCTCAGATACAGCAAGGAGAGTCTTCCCTGTACCAGCAAATCCTGTTACAAACGAAAGTGTATGGTTCCTTATGGCGTTAATAACATCTCTCTGACGATCACTGTTCGGTCTTATCGGTTCGAATGATTTTACTCTCTGCTTCGGCTTCATTTCTTTTTCTAACTTGCGATCCTTTTTCCTAAGATGTTTTCCCATTGTTCGGCGCCTTGTTAAGGGTTAATACACTGTGTAACGAGTTTGGAATCCTGATATCTTCTCCCTATCGTGGTATCGGCGTTACGTAAATTATTCTAATTCTATTCTGTCCAAAGACTGCCGAGAATACCTTTACTGGTACCATTGGATCGAAGTCTTTGCAAGAATACACATCCATCATAACTGTACTGCCTCGTACTCCAGCGTGTTTTTCTGTCTTACTCATGTGATCAAACACGTGGAATGCGATGTGTGAGGTTGCTAGGTTAATACTACCAGTGATTCCTTCGTTACCATCATCTGGTACGTATACACACTGGGGATCAGTTACAGCTACCATTCCAATTGCCCTAACTAATTCTGATAGGAATTCTTTTCCAAGTTCTGGTACATTACCTAGAATATTGGGTAGAGAAAATCTATACACATAGTGTTGGTGAATAACTGTTACTGGTTCTTTCTTCTTTTCCATCTCTACTTCCTTTCCTATAGGTTACCTTACAATTAACAATATAACATCAATTTCAGAAAAGTCAATACTAAATTCCTAAATATTTTCTTGCTTTTGTCATTACCGCAGAACTGTAGTTAGAAAGAAAGAAATCCATCGAATCGAGATCACCTAAGAATAGGGCTTTCTCTGCTGCCCTGCGCCGTATTAGGCCATTGACTACTACGCCATTGGCTCTGACCCAACTCTTAAAAAACACGGCTGCTTCTTCGATGGTACCGCCATTCCGTATCGTCTCGCAGATAGTAGACTTGGAGAAGTTGCCAAGACCTATATTGAATGCCAGACTTACCAATGCACCGAGTTGGTCTTCTGTCATGCGTTCTTTATTGTCTTTACCCAATCGAAGGACAACACCCCGTGTCATCTTGTCTACGTCTTCTTCCAATAGATCGTTAGCCCTGTTCTGTGTGATGCTGACGTCCTTCATCATCTGGCCTACTAAGAACAGGTCTGGCTGTTCGTACCCAGTTATGACATGGCCGTATCCAATGGTATAGATACCTTCCCTGTCTGCTGCACCGTGGTACGCCTTTAATCGTAAGGATTCGAATGATTTTATCAAATCCAACGCGTGTTTGCTTACTGTTTGCATCTATATTCCCCAAGTTAGATAGAAGTTAACAATCGAGATGATAACATTAATGGTTAGGATTATTGTCAGGTAGACAGTTAGCTTATCCATTAGCGTGTACTTCGGAGTAAGAAGTTGTTGCATTTTCTGCAATAACTCCATCAATAATGTCTCAAGCGATGTCTTCATTGCTCCCAGCCCCTCTCTTTAAGAAGTCTGCCAACGCTGCTTTATCCAGATACCCTGTGTGCACTGCTCCGTAATCATTGACGATTATCGGCATCATAGAGATTCCTTGCAAGGATGCTGGCCGCTGATCATGTGGCACTTCCTTGAATGGTACGCCCATTTCTGTTAGTTCATTTACTACGGCAGTGCAATACCCGCACCATGAACTTCCGTAGACTATTACCATTAAACACATACTAATCAAATGTTTCATTGTTTCTTACTCCGTCTATTCTTCCAATGGTTTTTAAACCTCTGTTCTAAATTATATTCTGCAATCTTCTTCCAATAAATCTCTTGTGCCCGTCCAGTTAGTGAGTCATACTCTTCGTATGTAATCTCAGTTATAGGCTTAGAGTTTAATCTTTCCATAGATTGTTCGAATTCCCTATCCTGACTATTCCATTCCTTAATGAAGTATGGCCACATTATGATGATTCCACCGATTAATAGCCCCATAACTGTCATGACTAATATCTCTAGTATGACCATCTTAGTCACCTCTTACTCAAGTATTCTGTATAGGCTAGATACAAGAAACTTGCTCCAGCCACTACCATAAACAGCCTGAATAGTACATCTACTGAATTAGACATGTACATCAAATGCTGCATCTCTACAATTCCCATTTCCATATCACTTCTCCCTATTTGATCCTTACCCGCTCCGCTTCACCACCATGGTGCTTGCAATACCAGCGTTGATATACCGTGCCATCTTTATAGTTATATTTTGTTCCGTTCTTTACTAGACCTGTGTGCCCACACACATTGCAGCCCAGTCCAGACCCTACGGAAACCTTCTTGTATTTAGGAGTGATGTAGGCTTCTACAAGTTCCCATACCTTGCGGGTATCTAGTACGTCTTTCATACCGTAATCGCACATCTTCTGTAG